>Ga0172372_10001108_pt1 | contig 41718 bp, 29 predicted proteins | sample LakKiv5m_2_FD_114544 | JGI IMG/M metagenome (GOLD analysis project Ga0172372, IMG submission 114544) | Freshwater microbial communities from Kabuno Bay, South-Kivu, Congo - kab_092012_9.5m | ecosystem: Environmental > Aquatic > Freshwater > Lake | place: Democratic Republic of the Congo...
CCATCGGCCTCGCGCACCCGGAGCTCTCGGTCGAGAACGCCTGCGGCGACCGCCACGCCTTCGCCCTCTGCCCCGCCCAGCCCCGCGTCCAGGCGCACCTTGCCAGCCTCGTGGGGGACCTCGCGCGCCAGTTCCGGCCCGCGGGCCTAGTCCTCGACAGCTTCAGCCACCTCGACGCGGTCCACCGTGAGCACCACGAGCTGATGTTCGTCAGCCCCGGCGCCGCCGGCCGGCACCTGCTCTCGCTCTGCTTCTGCCCGTCGTGCCGCGAGGACCTCGGCCGCGAGGGAATCGATCCGGACCGCTTCCGCGGCGAGGTGCGCGCCTTCCTCGACGCGGCGCTCGCCCGCCCCGCGTGGCCCCGTGCCGCGGAGTGGGAGCGCGACGAGCTCGCCTCGCTGCTCCTCGAGTGGCCCGACCTCCTCGCCGCCACCCGCGCGCGCGCCGCCGGCGTCGAGCGCCTCCTCACCGCCGTGGCGGCCGCCGCCCGCGCGGAACGCGTCCCGCTGCACCTGCACTCCGGCCTGCTGGCCCGGCCCTCGGCGCGCGCGTGGACGGAGGGGCTGGGCCTGCGCGACCGGGCGCGGTTCGCGGAGCAGTTGTTCATCCAGGCGCACTTCGGCTCCGCGCGCGAGGTGCTGCAGGACCTCGGCTGGGCCGCCACGCTCGTGCCGGCCGCGCGGCTGATGGTCGCGACGATGGCCGGCGAGGACCACGCGCCCACCGAGGCGGACCTGCGCCAGCGCGCCGAGGCCGCGCGTGAGCTCGGCACCGCCGGTATCTGCTACTACAACTACGGGCTCCTCTCCCCCGCCCGCCTCGCCTGGATCCGCCGCGCTAACGCCGCCGTCACCTGATGTCCCGCCTTCCCCTCCTCGCCTGCCTCCTGATCGCCGTCGCCGCGGCGGTCGCCGCCGAACCCCGGGTCCTCCACGTCGCGCCGGACGGCGACGACCGCTGGTCCGGCGGGCCCGCGGCCCCGAACGCCGCGCGCTCCGACGGCCCGCTCGCGACCCTCGCCCGCGCCCGCGACCTGCTGCGCGCGCAGCCACCCGCCGGCGGCGCGCTCGTCCTGCTGCGCGGGGGCGTGCACCGGCTGCGGGAGCCGCTCGTCTTGACGCCCGCGGATTCCGGGACGGAGGCTGCGCCGCGCGTCTTCGCCTCGTACCCGGGGGAGCGGGCGATCCTCTCCGGCACGCGCGTCGTGGCGGGCCCGTGGCGGGAGGTGAGCCCCGGGATCCACGCCGCCACTTTCCCGGCGCAAGGTTCGCGCCGCACGGTGTTTGTCGACGGCGTCCGCGCCACGTGGGCCCGTTACCCGAACACCGGCTCGCTGCGCGCCCGGGGGGGCCGCGGCCGCACCGTGATCGAGTTGCCGCCTGGCACCGCCAAGCCCGGCTGGGCCGCCGATCCAGAGGCGTCGGTGAACATCATCGCCGAGCTCGGCTGGTACAACCAGCTCGTCCGCATCGCGTCCGTCGGCGCGGCGGGCGACACGATCGAGCTCGCCGGGCGCGAGACGCAGGGGCGGATCCTCGCGGGCAACCCGTTCCACGTCGAGGGGATCCGCGGCGAGCTCGACGCGGAGGGCGAATGGTACCTCGACCGCGCGGCCAACGAGTTGCTCCTGCACCGCCGCACGGCGCCCTCGGCCCGGCAGGTGGAGATTTCCGTGCTGGACCGGCTGATCGAGGTCCGCGGCGAGGCCGGCCGGTCCGTGCGCCACCTCGCGTTCCGCGGGCTCGGCTTCTTCGGCTCCGACCACACGGTCGACCACGTCGCCGTGCGCACCAATCAGGATGCCGCGCTCCACCTGATCCACGCCCACTCGGTCGAGGTCAGCGGCTGCCGCTTCGAGGCGACCGGGGGTTACGCGGTCTGGCTCCACCTCGACAGCCGCGACAACCTGATCCAGGGCAACGAGGTCGTCCGCGGAGGCGCCGGCGGCGTGCTGCTCACCGGCGCCCGCTTCTCCTACACTTCCGACCAGGACGTCTACGATGCCGATCCCGCCGTCCAGGGCCTCGCGCCCGTCGGGAACGTGATCCTCGGTAACCACATCCACCACGGCGGCGCGGTCCGGGCCTACTGTTCCGGCATCCACCTCGACAGCCGCCCGCTCCCGCTCGCGCACGAGCGGGGGAACTACGTCGGCCACAACCACCTCCACGACCTCCCGCGCAACGGCATCTTCGCCTTCCGCCAGCAGGGCGGGAACATTTTCGAGCGGAACCACATCCACGACGTCCTGCAGCGGACGAACGACGGCGGCGCGATCCACCTCGCCTCGATGAACCCCCTCGCGGCGCCCACCCACATCCTCGAGAACCGGCTGTACCGCGTCGGCTACCAGGGCGGGGATACCAAGGCGACGCTCGCGTTCGGCATCTACCCGGACTGGTTCACCAGCCGGATGCTGATCCGCGGGAACGTCGTCACCGACACGCGCGACGGCGGCATCCGCCTGCTGGGCGGCGACCACGCGCGCATCGAGGACAACATCGTCGGCGACGACCCGAACGCCGCGGTGGTCTTCGGCGCCTGGACGACCGACTCCGTCCGCGGGATCGTGCTGCGCGGGAACACGGTGGTGAACGGCCTCGGGCCGTGGGTGCGTTACTACACGGGCGGCAGCAGCACCCCCGCCGAGAAGGTCGCGACCGACCCCGCGCGCCACTGGACCTCGGGCGGCAACACCTACTGGCGCCGCGGCACCGGCGGCGGCATCCAGGTCGCACGCGACGCCCGCGGGAATCCGCGCCCCGGCGATCGCCTGTTCACCCTCGCGGAGCTGCAGGCCCTCGGGGCCGAGGCCGGCTCCGTCGAGCGCGCGCCGGGCGCCCCGTCGCCGGTGGACCTCTCGACGGACTCGCGCGCCTTCGGCACGGGTGCGCCCGCGCTCGCGGCCGTCACCCCGCCCACGCCCGCCGAGGCCCGGCGCCGTCTCGCGGCGCTGGCCGGCCAGGGGGCCTTCGTCTCGTACCGCGACGCCGGCGTCACGCGCGGTCCGGAGTGGAAGGACGAGCCCACGAAGATCACGGAGTTCCTCGCCTTCGCGGACCTGCGGCAGGCGACCGCCCGCGCGGAGGGTGAGGTGATCACGTTCCCGGCCGCGCTGCCGGCGGGCGAGTACGGCGTGCACCTGCTCTGGTTCGGCGCCGCCAAGGACCGCGCGCCCGAGATCGAGGTGGAGTTGGCCGCGCCCGGCGCGGAGCCGCAGCGGGTCCGGGTGAACCACCGGCGCGAGGGCCACAAGTGGGTCGCCGTCGGGACGGTCCGCCTCGCCGCGGCGGGTACCGCCACCGTCCGGGTGCGGAGCGGCGCGGGCGGTCTGAGCGCGGTCAACGCGGTCGCGTGGCTGCGGCCCCCGGCCGGGGAGGATCTATGATGAGGCAATCGTTCACCGCCGTCCTGGAGCGGAACATCACGTTCTCGGAGACGCTCGTCTCCGAGCCCTACGAGGTCGCCTGGGCGCGCGAGGCGCGGGTCTTCGTGCGCGCGCTGGACCTCACCGGGACCCTCGAGGCGTGGGCGGAGATTTCCCCCGACGGGCAATGCTGGATCCCCGAGGGCAGCCCGCCGGCGACCCTAGGGCAGGCCGGGGTGCTGTCGTTCCCGCTGCGGGAATTCGGCCACTGGCTGCGCGTCGTCACCCGCGTCCGCGGCGAGGCGCCGACCGCGCGCGTGATCGTCTACCTCGCGCTCAAGTCCTGACCCCAACCGCGCGCGGGGCGGCGGGTTTGGGGTTGCGCGCGGCCCGGGATCGCTTCCCGTTGCGCTCCCGTGCGCGACGGCGGAAACCCGCGCGGTTTTCCGCGGTCGTACCGGGATCCCCGATGAAGATCTTCCTCCCCGCCCTGCTCCTCGCCACGCTCGCCGCCACCACCGCGCCCGCGGCCACCCCGGGCGATGCGCCCCCGAAACTCGTCTCCCGCACCGGCGGGGGCGGCGGCGGCTGGGCCGATCTGGCGGAGCTCGAGGCTGCGGCGGCCAAGGGCACCCCGCGGGCGCTCGCCGATCTCGGCGAACTGCTCGTGCGGGGCGACGGCGTGCCGAAGGACGAGGCGCGCGGGCTGGCGCTGCTGGAGCGGGCCGCGCGCGCGGGCCACGGCGGGGCCGCCTTCCGGCTGGCGATGCTGCTCTCCCACGGCGAGGGCGGGGCGGCGAAGGACCCGGCGCGGGCCCTCGCGTACTTCAAGGCGGCCGCCGCGGGCGGCGAGGCCGAGGCCTTCTTTAACCTCGGCGCCGCCCACGCCAACGGCACCGGCACGCGGCGCAGCTACGCCGAGGCCCTCGCCTGGCTGATCACCGCCCGCGAACGCGGCGTCCACGCCGACGCCGAGAAGCGCCTCCGCGAACAGCTCCAAGCCCAACCGCGATGGATCGAGACCGGCGAGCGGCGGGCCCGGGAGATCAACGCCGAGCTCAAGGAACGCGCCCTCACCGAATTCCTGCCGCCGACCGCCCCGCTCGACCGCGTGCTCGAACCATTGCGTCCGCCGGCCGCCAAGGCGCCCTGAGCAGCCAGCGTGGCCCGGGCGCTTTGCCGGTTGCGGGCCGGGGACGGCGCGGGTTCCGTGTTCTCCCGCACCGATGCCGCCGCCCGCCTCCCTTTCCCCCGCGACTCCCGGCGGCGCCCCCGTGTTCCAGGCGCGGGGGCTGACGCGCGTCTACGGGGACGGCACCGCGGAGGTCCACGCGCTCGCCGGCATCGACCTCGAGCTCCACGCGGGGGAACTGATCGTCCTGCTGGGCGCCTCCGGCAGCGGCAAGTCGACCCTCCTCAACCAGCTGGGCGGCCTCGACCAGCCCACCTCCGGCACCCTGCACTACCTCGGCGAGGACCTCGGGGCCTGCGATGAGGCGGCGCTCACGCGCTTCCGCCGCACCGCGGTCGGCTTCGTCTTCCAGTCCTACAACCTGATCCCGAGCCTCACCGCGCGCGAGAACGTCGCCCTCATCACGGAGATCTGCGCGGACCCGATGCGCCCCGAGGAGGCCCTCGCGCTGGTGGGCCTCGGAGACCGGATGGACCACTTCCCCGCGCAGCTCTCGCGCGGCGAGCAGCAGCGCGTCGCCATCGCGCGCGCGATCGCGAAACGGCCCGCGGTGCTCCTCTGCGACGAGCCGACCGGCGCCCTCGACCTGCGGACCGGGATGACCGTGCTCGAGGCCATCGAGCGCATCAACCGCGACCTCGGCACCCTCACCGTCATCATCACGCACAACGCGGTCATCGCCGGGATGGCCGACCGCGTGCTCACCCTGTCCGACGGCCGCATCACCGGCGTGCGGGCCAACCCGGAGCGCGCCGCGGTGCGCTCCCTCGCTTGGTAGCCCGCGATGGGGATGCTCGACCGCAAGCTCCTGCGCGACCTGCGCGCGGTGAAGTCGCAGGCGCTCGCCGTGGCGCTGGTGATGGCGTGCGGCCTGGCGATGATGATCATGACGCGCTCGCTGATGCTCTCCCTCGAGACCACGCGGGCGGAGTACTACCGGGCGCACCGGTTCGCGGAAGTCTTTGCGCGGCTCAAGCGGGCGCCCGACGCGGTCCGCGCTGAGCTGGCGGCGATCCCGGGCGTCGCGGCCGTGCAGACGGCCATCGCGGTGCAGGTGAGCCTCGACGTGCCCGGCCTCGCGGAACCGGCGGTCGGGCTCATCAACTCGCTGCCCGAGCGCGGCGAGGCGGAGCTGAACCGCCTGCACGTGCGGCACGGGCGCCTGCCCGAGGGCGGCGTGGCGACCGGGGAGCTGGCGGTGGGCGAGGCGTTCGCGGAGGCGCACGGCCTGCGGCCCGGCGACGCGCTCGCGGCCGTGCTCAACGGCGCGCGGCAGGGCTTCCGCCTCAGCGGCGTCGTCCTCTCGCCGGAGTTCGTCTTCGAGGCCCCGCCGGGCGCGGCCCTGCCCGACAACCGCACCTACGGCGTCTTCTGGATGCCCTACCGCGAGCTCGCGACGGCCTTCCAGATGTACGGCGCCTTCAACGCCGTCTCGCTCACCCTCGCGCCCGGCGCCAGCGAACGCGCGGTGATCGCGGCCGTGGACCGCGTGCTCGCCCCGTACGGCGGACGCGGCGCGCACGGGCGCGGCGACCACCCGTCGGACCGGCGTGTGAACGACGAGCTGCGGGTCCTGCAGGGGCTGTCAGTGGCCTTCCCGCTGGTGTTCCTCGGGGTGGCGGCGTTTATGACGCACTCGGTGATGAGCCGGCAGGTGGCGCTGCAGCGCGAGCAGATCGCGATGCTCAAGGCCTGCGGCTTCAGCAACCGCCAGGTAGGCGCGCACTATCTCCGCTTCGCCCTGGTGATCGTCGCCCTCGGGGTGGGCCTCGGGGCCGCGGGCGGCATCGCGCTCGGCGGGGCGTTGGTGGAGATGTACCACCTCTTCTTCCGCTTCCCGCGGCTCGAGTTCCTCGTCGACACCCGGGTGCTGTTCGCGGCCGCCGCGGTCAGCGCGCTCGCCGCCCTGCTCGGCGTCGCCGGCGCCGTCCGCCGCGCGGTCCGCCTGCCGCCGGCGGAGGCGATGCGCCCCGAGGCGCCCGCGAGCTTCGCGCCCTCGCTGGTCGAGCGGCTGGGCCTCGGCCGCTGGTGCGGCACCCCGCTGCGGATGGCGTTGCGCAACCTCCAGCGCCGCCCCGGCCGCAGCGTCCTCACCTGCCTCGCCCTCGCGCTCGCGACGGGGATTTTGATCGTCCCGAATGCGTTCCGCGACGGCATCGCGCACGTGATCGATTTCCAATGGGACGTGATCCAGCGGCAGACGGTCACGCTCTCGCTGGCGGAACCGCAGGCCGCGCGGGGCCTCGCCGACTTCCGCCACCTCCCGGGCGCGGTCTGGGCCGAGCCGTTCCGCTTCGTGCCGGTCGAGCTCCGCGCGGGGCCCGTCACCCGGCGGCTGCTGCTGCAGGGCTTGCCCGCCCAGGGGACGCTGAGCCGCGTGATCGACGCCAATTCGCGGCAGCTGCGGCTTCCGGAGCGCGGGATCATCCTCTCGGCCAAGCTCGCCGAGGTGCTCGGGGTGCGCCCGGGGGATGAGGTGGTCGCGCGGGTGCTGGAGGGGCGCGCGCGGGAGGTGGCGGTGCCGGTGGCGGCCCTGGCGGAGGACTTCGCGGGCACGGCCGCCTACATCGAGCTGCACGCGCTCAACCGGCTGCTGCTCGAGGGCGACCGGATCAGCGGGGCGCACGTCGTGGTGGACCGCGCACGCTGGGCCGAGTTCACCGCCGCGGTGAAGGCCACGCCGCGCCTCGCCGGCTGCGTGATCAAGGACGCCCTGCGCGAGGGTTTCCGCCGCACGACCGCCGAGAGCATCGGGCTGCTCCAGCGGATCTACCTCGTGTTCGCGACGATCGTCGCCTCGGGCATCATCTACAACAGCGCCCGCATCTCCCTCTCGGAACGCGCCCGCGAGCTCGCCACGCTGCGCGTGCTCGGCTTCACCCGCCGCGAGGTCGCCGGCGTGCTCGTCGGGGAACTGGTGGTGCTCACCCTCGCCGCCCTGCCCCTCGGGCTGCTGCTCGGATCCGGGCTGGCCCGCGCGATCCTGACCACGGTGAACACCGAGACCGTCCGCCTGCCGCTCATCCTCACGCCGGCCAACTACGCCTTCGCGGTGCTCGTGGTCGCCGTCGCCTCCGCGGCCTCCGCCCTGCTCGCCGCCCGGAAGGTGGCCGGCCTCAACCTCGCCGCCGCCCTCAAGGCGATTGATTAACCGCCCACCCGGGTCTTTTTCTCCCCTGCCGATGCCCTCGCCCGCCCGTCCCGCCAACGCCCGTCCCGCCCCCGGGCGCCGCCTCCTGCCCTGGCTGGGCCTCGCCGCCCTGGCCGGCGCCGTCGCCGTGGGCCTCTGGCCCCGCCCGCTCCCGGTCGAGACCGCGCCCGTCACGCGCGGGCCGCTCGTGGTCACGGTCGATGACGAGGGGATGACCCGTGTCCGCCACCGCCACGTCATCACCAGTCCCGCGGGGGGCCAGCTCCGCCGGATCGACTGGAAGGCCGGCGCGGAGGTCGTCGCGGGAAAGACGGTGCTCGCCGTGCTCGAGGCGGCGCCGGGGGATTTCCTGGACGCCCGCCTGCAGGCCCAGGCCGAGGCGAGGGTGCGCGCCGCCGGCGCCGCGCGCGAGGCCGCCGCGGCCCAGCGGGAACGCGCGGCCGCCGCCGAACGGCTGGCCGCCACCGAACTCACCCGCGCCCGCCGGTTGCGCGAGGAACGTGTGATCTCCCCGCAGGAACTCGAGGCCGCGCAGCTCCGCGCCGAGGCCACCGCCCAGGAACTGCGGGCCGCCGGCTTCGCGGTGCAGGTCGCCACCTTCGAGCTCCAGCAGGCCGAGGCCGTCGCCGCCCGCGGCACCCCGGGCGCGCCGCCCGAGCCGCTCGTGATCACCGCCCCGGTCAACGGCCGGATCCTACGCGTGTTCCAGGAGAGCGCCCGCGTGGTGCCCGCCGGTTTCCCGCTCCTGGAGGTGGGCGACGCCACGGACCTCGAGGTGCGGATCGAGGTGCTGTCCCGCGACGGAGTCGCCGTGCGCCCCGGCGCCCGCGTGCTCCTTGAGCAATGGGGCGGCCCGGAGCCCCTGGAGGCGCGCGTCCGCCTGGTCGAGCCCTCCGCCTTCACCAAGATCTCGGCCCTCGGCGTCGAGGAACAGCGGGTGTACGTCGTCGCCGACCTGACGGATCCGCCGGAACGGCGGCCCACGCTGGGCGACAGCTACCGCGTCGAGGCGCGGATCGTGGTCTGGGAAAACCCCGCGGCGCTGCAGGCCCCAGCGGGGGCGCTGTTCCGGCGGCAGGGCGCGACGCAGGCCTACGTCGCCGCCGATGGCCGCGCGCGGCTGCGCACGGTGCGTCCCGGCCGCGGCAACGGCCTGCGGACCGAGATCCTCGAGGGCCTGCGCGAGGGCGAGCAGGTCATCGTGTACCCGGGCGACCAGGTCGCCGAGGGGCGCGCGGTGCGCGGCCTCACGGTGACCGCCCCCTGAGGCGGTGGCGGGCCGGCACGACACCGCCGGAGCGGGACCAACCGGCCCCGCCCCGGGGTGCGCACGCGGCGCGGACCGCGTGAACGGCCGACCTAGGCCGGCCTAGGCCACCTTCACCTCGAGCGCCTTCGGCTTGGCCGCGGGCACCTTGGGCAGGTGGACCCGCAGCACGCCGTCGACGAACTCCGCCTTCACGTCGGTCGCGGTGGCGTCCTCGGGCAGCGAGAAGCTGCGCTCGAAGGCCCCGTAAGCGCGCTCGACGCGGTGGAAGCGGCGACCCTTCTTCTCCTCCTCGAGCTTGCGCTCGCCGGAGATCGAGAGGACGCCGTTCTCCACGGTCACCTTCACCTCCTCCTTCTTCATCTCGGGCAGCTCGGCCTTGATCAGGTACTCCTTGTCGTCCTCGGTGATGTCCACCGCGGGCGACCAGTCGGCGAGGGCCAGCGATTCCCCGCCGTCCCCCCAGCCCAAGCGGGCGGGGGCGCGGTTGAAGAACGTGGACAGGCGGTTGTGCATGTCCTCCAGCTCCCGGAACGGATCCCAGCGTGTCAGCATAGTCATATGTGTGTGCTCCTGTGATGCCGGGCCGGAAAAGGACCCGTCACCCCCGGCCCGGCCGGGAGGCGGACGGGGCGCCGCGGAAAGGGCGGCGTCTCTGCCCGCAGTTAAGCGTTCCGGGGGGCCGGCGCAACCGGCGCGGCGGATTCCGCGGCGGGTCCGCCGAGCTCCTCGCGCACGTGGTAACGCTGGCGGGCGCGCACGACCTGGTAGGTGCGGCCGACGTATTCCCCGATCAGGCCGATGCCGACCATCGTGACGCTGATGAGGAAGAACAGGATGCCGAACAGCGTGAACAACCCGCCCTCCTCGGGGCCGAGGAAGATGCGGCGCCCGGCGAGGATCAGCACCAGCACGAAACTGCCCGCCGCGCTGCAGAGCGCGAACATCGTGAAGATCTGCAGCGGCGCGAGGGAGAAGCCGGTGATGAGGTCGAAGTTCAGCCGCACCAGCCGGTAGAACGAGTAGTTTGAGACGCCCGCGTGGCGCTCCTCGTGCCGCACGCCCACCTCGGCCGGCCGCGCCGCGAAACTGTAGGCGAGCGCCGGGATGAAGGTGTTCACCGCCCCGCTGCGCACGATCGCCTCCACGATCCCGCGCCGGTACGCCCGCAGCATGCAGCCCTGGTCCGTCATCCGGATGCTCGTCGTCCGCTCGCGCACGAGGTTGACCGCCCGCGAGGCCCAAGTGCGGAACCAGGAGTCGCGGCGCTCCAGCCGGTAGCCGCCGACGAAGTCGTGCCCAGCGTCGATGCGCGCCAGCAGCAGCGGGATCTCCTCCGGCGGGTTCTGCAGGTCGGCGTCGAGCGTCACCACGATCGCCCCCCGCACGCGCTCGAACGCCGCGATGATCGCCATATGCTGGCCGTAGTTGGCGTTGAAATCGATGACGCGCGTGACGTCCGGCCGGGCCGCGTGCTGGGCGCGCAGCAGCGCGAGCGAGCCGTCGGCGCTCCCGTCGTTCGTGAAGAGCACCTCGTAGGTCCGCCCCAGCGCGTCCAGCACCGGGTACAGGCGCGCGAACAGCACCGGCAGGTTCAGCTCCTCGTTGTAGACGGGGATGACGACCGAGAGCTCAGGGGTGGGGGCGGGCACGGCGGCGGCGGGGTTCAGCGGCGGTGGGCGCGCAGGATCGTGGCGAGCTCCCCGGCCACCCGCTCGACGTCGGCGGGAACCATCGCGGGGAACAGCGGGAGCGTGAGCAGCGAGCGCCCCAGCTGCTCCGCCACCGGGAAATCCCCCGGCTTCCAGCCGAGGCGGCGGTAGACGGCGAAGAGGTGGATCGCCGGGTAATGCACGCCGGAGCCGATGCCCGCCGCCTGCAGCGCCGCCATCACGCCGGCCCGGTCGACGGTCAGTCGCTCGAGCGGCAGCGCCACCTGGAACATATGCCAGTTGGTCTGGCGGAAATCCGCCGGCGGCAGGCCAAGCCCCAGCTCGCGCCACTCGGGCGTGTCGAGCAGCTCCAGGTAGCGCCGGGCCAGCTCGCGGCGGCGCGCGTTGAACTCCTCGAGCCGCGGCAGCTGCCCGAGGCCCACGCGGGCGGCGACGTCGGTCAGGTTGAACTTCCCGCCGACGACCTCCACCTCCATCCCGTCGACCCCGCTCCGCACCACGCCCTGCAGCCGGTACTGCTCGGCCAAGCGGGCCTCACGCTCGTCGTTGAGCACCAGCGCGCCGCCCTCGATGGTCGTGACGTTCTTGTTGGGGTGGAAGCTGAAGGAGACGAAGTCGCCGGCGGCCCCGATCGCGCGCCCCGCCCAGGTGCTGCCCAGCGATTGCGCCGCATCCTCGACCACCCGCAGGCGGTGGCGCGCCGCGAGGGCGTGGAGGCGGTCGCGGTCCACCGGCAGGCCCGCAAGGTCCACCGGGAGCAGGGCGCGGGTGGCGGGCGTGACGGCGGCCGCGGCGCGGTCCAGGTCGATCAGCCGCGTGGCGGGGTCGACGTCGACGAAGACCGGCCGCGCGCCGACGGTGAGGATCACGTTGCTGGTGGCGACCCAGGACAGCGGGGTGGTGATGACCTCGTCGCCGGGGCCGATCCCCGCGAGGCGGAGGGCCACCTCCATCGTGCAGGTGCCCGAGTTGAAGGCGCGCACGGGCCGCCCGCCGCACCGGGCCGAGAGCTGGGCCTCGAACTCGCGCACCTTCGGGCCCGAGGTGATCCAGCCGGAGCGCAGCACGTCGGCGACGCCGGCGATGGTCTCCTTGTCGATGGTCGGGCGGGTGAGGGGCAGGAAGGGGGCGGCCATTTCAGGGCTGGTTGCTGATGAGCGCGTGCACGGGGGTGGCCGCGACCGTATGGTAGGTCAGGCCGCCGGGGGCAAACGCGGAACGGGGGTGGTCGAGCTCGCGGCGGCGGATCACCACCCAGACGCGGCCGGGCCCGGCCCAGCGGCGGGCCAGCTCCGCCTCGTCGATGAAGCGCCGCGCGCGCTCCGCCGGGTCGAGGAACTGCACCTGCAGCTCGTCGACATAGCTGACCAGACCCACCTCGCGCCCGGTGTAGTGGACGAAGTCGTGGTAGAAGGCCCAGTAGTGGAAGACCTCGTCGGCGGGTCGCAGCAGCGGGCGCGCCGCCACCGCAAGGTCGCGCGTGCCGGCCCGCTGGAAGACCGGCGCGGCCACGACCACGGAAACGAGGAACAGGATTGTGACGCCCCCGAGCGCCCCCAGCCCGGCCGCCACCCCGCGCCGTGCCGCCGCCCAAGCGATCCCCGCCGCGCCCAGGCCCAGGCCGGCGGCGAGGGTGAGGGCGAGCGGCGGCAGCCCCACGACCTGCGCGGCGCCCCGCACCAGCCCCGGGCGGAACGCGAGGACGACGAGCGCGACCGCGAGCAGGAGATACCCGGCGGCCCCGATCCGCAGGCCGGTGCGGAGCGGCGCCGCCTCGCCGGCCTCCCAGCGCCGCGCGAGCCAGCCGCCGACCAGCACGGCAAGCGCGGGATAGACCGGGAGGATGTAGGGGATCAGTTTCGAGCGGGAGAGGGAGAAGAACAGGACGATGAAGGCGACCCAGAGGACGAGGAACCAGCCCGCGCCATTTTCGCGCCGCCGCGTCCAGCCGCCGACGAGGGCGGAACGGACCGCAGGGACGAGGAACCCGACCCAGGGGAAGAGCCCGGCGAGCAACACCGCGCCAAAGAACCACCAGGGCTCGCCGCGGAGGTGGGTGTCGGTGGTGAAGCGTTCCCAGTGCTCGCGGATGAAGTAGAAGCGGGCCCAACCGTCGTGCCGCTGCGCGGCCAGCAGGTGCCACGGGGCGGCGATCAGGAGGAAAAGCGCGGCCCCGGAAGGCAGGTGCAGGGGCCGCAGGCGACGCCACTCCCCCAGCAGCAGGAGCCACAGGAACATCACCGCGCCGGGGATCAGGAAACCGATCAGCCCCTTGGCCAGCGTGGCGAGAGCGGCCGCGGCGTAGAGCCCGAGGAACAGCGCGCGCCGGCGTGGTCCCGGCGGCTCCTGCACCCCCGCGAGGAAGCAGACCAGCGCGGCCGCCATCAGCGTAGCCACCGGCATATCCAGCAGCAGCACCCGCGAGAGCGTGAAGTGGATCAGGCACGTCGCCAGGACCGCCGCCGCGCACCAGCCCGCGCGCCGCCCGTGCAGCCGCCGGGCCAACGCGTAAGCCAGGAGCACGCCGCCGAGGCCGAACAGCGCCGGCGTCAGCCGCGCCGCGAATTCCCCGGGGCCGAACAGCACCCGGCTCAGGCCCACCGTCCAGTACACCAGCGGCGGCTTCTCGAAGTACGGGATGCCGTTGAGGTGTGGCACCACCCAGTCGTCCCGCGCCAGCATCTCCCGCGGGATGCCCGCGTAACGCGACTCGTCGGGGTTCGCCAGCGGCAGCCGCCCGAGCAGCAGGAAGTTCAACGCCCCGGCCAGCAGGGCCAGCAGCAGGAGGTCGCGCGCCCAGGACGGGGCCGGCGCAGCGGGAGCGGGGTCGGCAGGGGTCGGCATCAGCGGCGGACCGCGGAGCCTCGGCGGGCCCCGCGCGCCGCGCCACCCTTTTCTGGTGAATTCGGGGTGAAAGACCCGCCCGCCGTTTCCTCGCCGGAACCACACCCCGCCACCGCGCGCGGCGCCGCCGCGAATTTGCTCGCGCCCCGCGACCCGCTCCATCCCATCGCGGGATGGCGGTCGCCCGGCCCTTCACCTTCCTCTGCGGCGCCGACGACTTCCTCGTCGGCCGCCTGGCGCGCGAACGCTTCGACGCCCTCGCCGCCGAAGTGCCCGACGAGTTCGCCCGCGAGGTCGTCAACGGCTTCGCCGGTAACGTCGGCGAGGCCGCCGCCGCCGTGAACCGCTTCCGCGAGGCCGTCCAGACCGTGGCGATGTTCGGCGGCCGCCGCCTCGTCTGGCTCAAGGACGTGAACTTCCTCGCGGACAGCGTGACGGGCCGCGCGGAGGGCACGCTCCGGGCCGTCGAGGACCTGCAGCAGCTGCTGGCCACGGTGAACCCGGAGGAGACCCTCGTGCTGGTCAGCGCGAGCCCGGTCGACCGCCGCCGCTCCTTCCCGAAGTGGTGCGAGAAGCAGGCGGACTTCACGCTGGTGGGCGGGGACGGCGAGGCCGGCGGCGACGCGCTCGCGGCCGTCGCGCGCGCGGAGGCCCAGGGGCTCGGGACGCGCCTCGAGGCGGGCGCGGTGGAGCTGCTGCTCGCCAAGGTCGGGGCCAACACGCGCCTGCTGGTCGAGGAGGTCAACAAGCTGGCCGCCTACGCCGGCGAGGGCGAGGCGATCACCGAGGCGCACGTGGCGGAACTCACGCCGAACGCGGCCGAGGGGGACTTCTTCGAGTCGGCCGAGGCCTTCTTCAGCGGGGACCTGCGCTGGACGCTCGCCGCGCTCGGGCGGCACTTCTTCGCCGGCGGCGACGCCCGGCCGGTGATCTCGGCCCTGCAGAACCGGAACCGGATTCTGCTGCAGGTGCGCGCGCTGCTCGACGCCGGCGAGGTGCGCCTCGGGCCGCGGGGCCTCGACGGGATGCCCCGCGCCGCCGCGGCCTTCGGCCGGCACTTCACCGGCGCCACCGAGAAGAGCTCGTTCAACCTCTTCAGCCAGAACCCCTGGTACGTCGGCAAACTCGCAGGCGGCGCCCGGCTGCCCTCGCTGCGTCGGCTGATCGACAACCAGCGGGAGTTCCTCCACGCGTTCGCCGAGATCATCCGCCGGCCCGACGAGCAGGAGGCCGTGCTGCGCGACCTCGCCGTCCGCTGCCTGCCCGAGCCCGCCGCCCCCGCCCCCCGAACCGCCGTCCCGTCTTGAAAGCTCCCCCCGCTCCCCCGGCCGCCCCCGCGGCGGCCATCCCGAACGTCCTCGCCGAGCGCTACGCCTCGCCCGCGATGCGCGACCTCTGGTCCCAGCACGGCCGCGTCGCCCTCGAGCGCGCGTTCTGGATCGCCGTGATGAAGGCCCAGCGCGACCTCGGCGTGCCCATCCCCTCGGAGGCCATCCGCGACTACGAGCGCGTGCGCGACCAGATCGACCTCGAGGCCATCGCCGCCCGCGAGCGAGTGACGCTCCACGACGTGAAGGCCCGCCTGGAGGAATTCTCCGGCCTAGCCGGCCGCCAGTTCATCCACCTCGGGCTCACCAGCCGCGACCTCACGGAGAACGTCGAGCAGCTCCAGGTGCACCGCGCGCTGCAGCTAGTACGCTTCAAGGCCGCCGCCGCCCTGCTCGCTCTTTCCCGCCAGGCCGAGGCGCACCGCGACCTGATGATCACGGGCCGCACGCACAACGTGCCCGCCCAGCCGACCACCCTCGGGAAACGGCTCGCGATGTTCGGCCAGGAACTGCTCCTCGCCTTCACCCGCCTCGACGAGCTCATCGAGCGCTACCCGGTCCGCGGGCTCAAGGGCGCGGTCGGCACCCAGCTTGACCAGCTCACGCTGCTCGGCGGCGACACCGGCAAGGTGGACCAGCTCGAGTCCCGCGTGCTGCGCCACCTCGGGTTCCGCGCCGCGCTGGAGAACGTCGGCCAGGTCTACCCGCGGAGCCTCGACTTCGAGGTCGTCACCGCGCTGCACCAGGTGGCGGCCGCGGCGGCGAGCGCCGCCACCACGCTGCGGCTGATGGCCGGCGCGGGGCTGCTGACCGAGGGCTTCCAGCCGGGCCAGGTCGGGTCGTCCGCGATGCCCCACAAGGTCAACGCGCGGAACTGCGAGCGCATCTGCGGCTTTGCCACCATCCTCGGCGGCCACGTCGCGATGACCGCCGCGCTCGCCGGCCACCAGTGGAACGAGGGCGACGTCTCCTGCTCGGTCGTCCGCCGCGTGGCCCTGCCGGACGCGTGCTTCGCGGTCGACGGCGCCCTGGAGACATACCTCACGGTGCTGCGGCAGATGCAGGTCTTTCCCGCCGCGGTCGCGGCCGAGAACGAGCGCAACCTGCCGTTCCTCGCGACCACCACGATCCTGATGGAGGCGGTGAAGGGCGGGGCCGGGCGCGAGACCGCCCACGAGGCGATCAAGGAGCACGCGCTCGCCGCGGCCCACGCCCTCCGCACCGGCGAGGGCGAGGCGGACCTCTTCGCCCGCCTGGCCGGCGACCGCCGCATCGGCCTCGGCAAGCGCGCCCTGCAGGCCATCCTCGCGGACAACGCCCGCTTCGTCGGCGCGGCGCCGCACCAGGTCGACGCGTTCCTCGGCGAGGTCCGCCCGCTCGCGCGCCGCTTCAAGGGCGCCGCCGAATACGAGCCGGGCCGGCTGCTCTGAGCCACGCCCCGGACGCAGGCGGCCCCCAGCGGCCGCGCCGCGCGATTCGGTTCGACGCCCCGCGCCGCGCGTGGTGGCCTCCCGCGCGTCCCCCACCCCGAAAATGCGCTCCTGGTCCCGCCTGCTCGCCTGCCTCGCCCTGATTCTGCCCGGCCGCGCGGCCGCCGCGACGCCCCGCCCGCCGAACGTCGTGCTCGTCCTCGCCGACGACCAGGGCTACCCCGACCTCGGCATCATCGGCAGCAAGCCGATCCTCACCCCGCACCTCGACCGCCTCGCCCGCGAGGGCGTGCGCGGCACCAGTTTCTATATGACGTGGCCCGCGTGCACCCCCTCGCGCGCGAGCCTCCTCACCGGCCGCTACCCGCAGCGCAACGGCCTGTACGATATGGTCCGCAACGACCTCGTGAACTACGGCCACCGCTTCACGCCGGAGGAGTACGCGGTCTCGCCCGAGATGACGCTCGGCCTCGACCCGCGCGAGTTCACCCTCGGCAACCTGCTGCAGGGCGCCGGCTACAAGACCGCCGTGTTCGGCAAGTGGGATATGGGCCAGGCCCGCCGCTACCTGCCGCTCCAGCGCGGCTTCGACGAGTTCTACGGCCACGGCAACAACGGCATCGATTACTACACCCACGAGCGGTACGGCATCCACTCGATGTTCCGCGGGAACCAGCGCACGCGGGAGGACGTCGGCCAGTACGCGACGGACCTGTTCCGCCGCGAGGCCGTCCGCTTCATCCGCGCGCACCGCGACCGGCCCTTCTTCGTCTACCTGCCCTTCAACGCCCCGCACAGCGCCTCCAGCCTCGACAAGCCCGGCGTGCAGGCCCCCGAGGAGTACCTGCGCCGCTACCCGAACCTGAACCCCAAGGAGCGCCTCACCGCCTACTACGCGGCCGTCACCTGTATGGACGACGCCATCGGCGAGGTGATCCGGACGCTGCAGGAGATCGGCCAGGAGAAGAACACGCTGGTGCTGTTCCTCTCGGACAACGGGGGGTCGGGTAACGGCGGCAACGCGCCGCTACGCGGCCAGAAGTCGACGATGTGGGAGGGCGGCCTGCGCGTGCCCTTCGTCGCGTGGTGGCCGGGCCGCCTGCCGGCGGGGGTCGTAACCGACGAGTTCCTGACCTCGCTGGAGATCTTCCCGACCCTGGCGGCGCTGGCGGGTGCGCGGCCGCCGGCGGGGGTGGAGTTGGATGGGTTCGACCTGCTGCCGGTGCTACGGGGCGAGCGCAAGTCGCCGCGCACGGAGATGTTCTGGGAGCGCCGGAACGACCGGGCGGCGCGCGTGGGCCAGTGGAAGTGGGTGTCGACGCCGAAGGGTGGCGGGTTGTTCGACCTGAGCCGGGACCTGGGGGAGAAGGAGGATGTGTCGGCGCAGCACCCGGAGGTGGCACAGCGGCTGGCGGGCGCGTTCGCCGCGTGGAAGGCGCGGATGGACGCCGCCGAGCCCCGCGGCCCGTTCCGGGATTACTGAGGCCGGGGGCGGGACGAACGCTTCAGCTCCCCGTTCCGGCGCCGCCCGCATTCCCCCGGCCGCGGGTGAGCTTCGCGCTCCTCGCGGGCACCCACTGCCCGGGAAACAGCATCATCCCGGGCTGGCGCGGCGCCCCGCGCTCGTTGTGGTTCAGCTGCGCGATCAGCAGATCGACGGCCTGCGCCCCGAGCAACTCGTCCGCTTGGTCGATGCCCCCGATCACGGCCTGGCTCCTGCCGGGCCATCGCAGCGTGGCGACGGGCAGACGCGCCTCGCGGCAGAACGCCCGCACCCCCGGAGCGGACAACTGCGCGACCGTGCTCACGATCAGCCCGTCCGCCCCGCTCCGGCGCAGCCAGGCGGCCAGCCCGCGCGGGCGCGCCGGGTCGTGCAAATGCAGCAGTTGCCGGGCCCGGGCCGGTTCCGGGTGGTTGGCGAAAAACGCCCCCGTCCAGGCGTGCTTCGCCCGGTCATCGATGACCGTGTCGACCACCGCCGCGGGCCGCCGGCAGCCGAGCTTGGCCAATTCCAGCAGGACCATCCGCATCGCGAGAAAGTGGTGGTGGCCGACGTGGTGCAGCTCGGGCACCCAGGTCACGTTTCCGATCACCACGGCGGCAAACCGGCCCCAATCCCAGTCGAGCGCAAGGGAAGTCTCCGGGGTGAGCACCGGGGACAGCAGCACGCCCGTGATGCCGCGGGCGACGATGATCTCCTGCAGCCGCCGCTCCGACATCCCGGGGTCATCGGTCCAGAATTCCTCCAGCGCGAAGCCGAGCCGTTCCGCCCGGGTCGCGGCGCCCCGGAACACCGCCCGCAGGTAGGGATGCTCCGCCGAGGCGCGCCGCGGGGTGTGCACCCACACGAACGCCAGGCGTTCCGCCGCCGGCCGCGCGCGCGCGCCCCGGATGTGCGCCATCAGGCCTGCCACCCGCGGATCGGGCCGGTACCCCAGCGCGCGGGCCGCGGCGGCGACGCGGTCCCGGGTCTCCGGCGGGATCTTGGGGTGACCCCGGAGCGCGTACGACACCGTCGCCAGCGACAGGCCCGCGTGACGGGCGATCGCCTTGAGGGTGACAACCGGCTGGGTGGACGTCGGCACGGTGAACGAGTTCACCGCGACCGCGATTGCCACGCAACCCCCGACCGCGTGGTCTGGCCGCACCGCCCTTGCCCCACGCGCCACCCCGCGCGCCCCACTCCCCGCACCCTGAAGTTTTCCGACCCTGCGATGAACACCCCCCGGTCCTGCCGTTTCGCCTCCCTTCTTCTCCTGCCGTTGGCGGTGGGCGCCCAGTCGCTGCCCCCCAAGCCCGCCGCCACCGCGGCCGCCCCCGACGCCGTCGTGCTCTCGCCCTTCGAGGTCAGCGGCAACCCCAATGACTCCTACGAGGCCACCAACACCAACTCCCTCACCGGCATCAGCACGCCCCTGAACAAGGCCCCCCTCGACGCCCGCGTGCTCACGCGCACGATGATGGATGAGCTGGGCGGCGGCGACGTCTTCCGCCTGCTCTCCGACTACGGCGGGCTGGGCGCGATGCTCTTCGGCGGCGGCAGCGAGGACCAGCGCGGGATGCAGGAGGGCGACGCCGCCCAGCCCGGCGCCTACAACGCCCGCGGCTTCTCGATCGGCGAGCCGCGGCGCGATGGCTTTCTCCGCTCCTCCACCGCCGGGTTCAACGGCTTCGACGTCGAGAGCGCCGAGGCCGTCAACGGCTCCAACAACCTCCTCTACGGCTCCGGTGATCCGGGCGGCATCGTCGTCATCAACACCAAGCGCGCCCGCGTCAACCAGCGCTCCGCCACCCTCAGCACGAAGTTCGATTCCGAGGGTTCGCACACCTACACGGGCGACTTCAACGTCGGCTCCCGGCGGTTCGCCTTCCGCCTCAACCTGCTGGAGAACGCGGACCGCTATTACCGCCCGATCCTCGGGCTCGATCAGACGGGGCTGCAGGCGGCGGTCACGCTGCGGCCCTGGCGCTGGATCGGCATCTTCGCCGACTACCGCCGCTACGAGCGTGCCGCGATCATCGCGAGCGGCGCCAGCCTCCGCGCGCCGGCGGGGCTCCTCCTCAGCAATGGCGTCCCGCTGGACAACCAGTCGCCCGCCTACATCACCGGCTTCGGCGGCTCCGCGTTGCTGAACAACCTGATCACGCTGCGGAACCAGGATTCGCTCTCCGGCGTCGTGCCGCGGCAGCATTGGATCAACGAGGCCAAGGGGGTCACCGTCGACCTCACGCCGCACCCGGACTTCGCGTTCCAGTTCCGCTACAGCCACGACGACCGCATCAACCGGGCGCTCTCGGCACTCAGCACGCAGTTCCTCCACCCGGACCTGCCGACCAACCTCGCGACCGACGCCACCGGCGCGCCGCTGCGCCAGTGGGCCGCCTTCACCTCGCTCGGCGGCTCGCCGTTCTCGACCGGCGCGCACGGCTACAAGTTCACCGCGGTCGCCCGCCGCGATCTCGGGCGCTGGGGCGACCACCGCCTCAGCGTGTTCTACTCCCGCCTCGACTCGTGGACCGTCAGCCGCAGCGCGCGCTTCTACGAGATCAACGCCGACGGCTCGTGGGTCCGCAACGAGGCGAACGTCCGCAACGCCGACTCCGGCCGGAACCTGATGCCCGCAATCTGGCGCCCCATCTTCTCCACCGCGATGCCGGGCAGCCTGAAGTGGCCGCAGGACATCATCACGCACCCCAACGGGAAACGCTACGCCTGGGACACCTCGGTGGCGCCCCGCACGGTGCCCGCGACCCCGATGAACCCCGAGGGCCTCGGCGGGCCGCTCAACGCGCTCGGCCAGCCCACCAGCACCGCCTTTTCCAACGACGACACCACCGAGAAGGGCTGGGGCACGGGCTTCACGAGTTCGTTCTGGAAGGGCCGCATCGACACGCTCATCGGGCTCCGCTTCGAGAACGCGTCGACCGTGCGCACCACGACCACCGTCGCCCGCGGCCCGATCGACTACGCCAGCCGGACGTACGGGGTGGTGTTCGACACCCCGCTCCCGGGCGTCCGCGGCTACGTGAACCTCTCGCGGAACGCCAAGATCAACTTCGCCACCGACCGCGACGTGTTCAACAACCTGCTCCCGATCGGCCAGGGCGAGACCCGCGAGGCCGGCCTGAAGCTCTCGCTCTGGGACCACCGGCTCTCCGGCAACGTCACCTACTACCGGACCACGGGCTTCAACTTCGCCGCCACGCTCGGCGGCATCCGCGACGACGTCGATCCCAACGGCATCAATGGCCGCAACGGCGGCCCGGGCTACGTCTTCAGCCGCGTCTCCGACGGCCTCAGCGCCAGCCTCAGCTCGCGCCCGCTCAAGCCCTGGCAGATCACCTTCAGCTGGGCGCAGGCCAACGGCTCCGAGCGCAGCGACGTCACGCTGCCGGTCCTGTACAACGACGAGTTCAACACCACGACCGTCGGCGGCCAGCAGGTCGTCGCCATCCGGAACTCGGCGAGCAACGCGCTCACGCCCCTCCTTGTGCCCGTGGACCCGGCCCAGCCCGGCGGGGCCACGACCGCCCTGTCCGTGGCGATGATGAAGGACCGCGCGAGCCCCTATTTCGCCAACCTCGATCCCGACTCCGGCGCCATCCTCAACTCGCAGGCGCTCGGGCTGCGCACGACCGGCGTCGGCACGACCAAAACGGGCCTGCCCATCAGCGCGCACCAGCTCGGGTTCGTGCCGCCGCTGCCGGAGCTCATCGTGCGCAAGTCCGGCGAGGCCACCTCCGGCTATTCGGAAAACTCGTTCAGTATGATCAACCGCCTCCAGGTCAGCGAGGGCCGCCTCCGCGGCCTCGTCGGCGGCCTCGCCAGCACCTACGCCCGGAACTTCCGCGGCTATATGTACACCGACGCCGCCGACGGGAACAAACGGAAGCTGTTTTACTATCCCGACAAGGTGCAGCACAACGTCTTCCTCGTCTACCGCTTCAAGGGCTTCGCCCGCTCCCAGATGACCGTCCAGCTGAACATCGACAACGTCCTGGACCGCCAGCGCGTGCTCGCCCTCCCGCGCAGCACCAACGGCACCATCCGCTACTTCCAGTACCAGTACTCCCCGCGCAAGTCCGCGCTCACCACGAGCGTGACGTTCTGACCCGGGACGGCCCGCGCTTCCCCTCGTGCTCCAGGGCATCTTTCCCGTCCTGCCGACGCTCTTCACCGCGCGCGACGAGCTCGATCTCGCCGCGCAGCGGCGCGTGGTCCGCTTCGCCCTCGGGGCGGGCGCGCAGGGCATCGTGTTCCCGGGCGTCGCCAGCGAGTACAGCCACCTGTCGCTCCCCGAGCGGGAGGAGCTGCTGGCGCTGGTCGCGGAGGAGGCGGGCGGAAAGGTGCCGCTCGTCGGCGGGGCCAGCGCGACCACCCCGGCCGGCGTGATCGCCGCCGGCGCCATCGCGATGCGGCACGGCATCCGGCACCTGATGATCATGGCGCCCGTGGGCCTGGGCGCGGACGTCGCGGCGCATCGCGCCTTCTTCGAGCAGGTCGCCGCCGGCCTGCCCGGCGCGGAGATCATCCTGCAGAACGCGCCGGCCCCCACCGGCGCAGGGCTCGGCCCGCAGGCCATCATCGGCATCGCCGCCGGCATCCCCGCCATCACCTACGTCAAGGAGGAGACGCTGCCCTCCGGCCCCGCGATCACGGCGCTGCGCGCGGCGGACCTGCCGGGCCTGCGCGGCGTCTTCGGCGGCGGCGGGGCGCGCCACATCATCGACGAGCTGGAGCGCGGCGCCTGCGGCGCGATGCCCGCGGTGGAGCTGACGGACCTCCACGTGGCGCTGTGGCGGGCCGATGCGGCCGGGGAGCGGGCGGAGGCGCGGCGGCTTTACCGCCTGAGCCTGCCCCTGCTGGTCTCGCAGGCGATTTACCGGATGCGGCTGACCAAGCACGTGCTCGCGCGCCGCGGCATCGCCGACGCGCCCCACGTGCGCGCCCCCCTGCCGGAGATGGACGCCTGCACAAGGAGCGACGTGGACACGATGCTTGCGGACCTGCTGGCGGAATGGCCGGCGCGGCGATGAAGGCCCGGATCCCGCATCTGCGCTGGGGCATCGCCGCCCTGCTTTTCTTCTCCACGGTCATCAACTACGTCGACCGGCAGACCCTGTCGGTGCTCGCGCCGGTCATCACGAAGGAGCTCGGCATCTCGGACCTGGAGTATTCGCGGGTCCTCACCGCCTTCCTCGCGGCCTACACGGTGATGTACGTCGGCTCCGGTTTCCTCGTGGACCGCTGGGGCGCGCGCCTCGCGCTGGCCGTCTTCATCGTGTGGTGGTCCCTCGCCAATATGGCCCACGCCCTCGTGGCGGGCGTGTGGACGCTGGGCGTGCTGCGCTTCCTGCTCGGCTTGGGGGAGTCGGGTAACTTCATGGCGGCGTTCCGCGTGGTGAGTGAATGGTATCCCGCCCGGGAGCGCGCGCTCGTGCACGGCCTCATCCAGGGTGGCGCGGCCATCGGCGCGATCATCACGCCTCCCCTCGTCACCTGGATCTACTCCCTTTACGGCTGGCGGCCCGCGTTCGCGATCACCGGCGCGCTCGGGTTTGGGTGGCTGCTGTTCTGGCTGCTGCTCTACCACCCCCCGCACCAGCATCCCCGCATCACCGCGGCGGAGCGCGCGTTGGTGCCCGCCGAGCCGGCGGCGAAGGCGGGGACGGGCGGGGGATCGTGGCGGGAACTGGCCCGGTATCCGCAGATGTGGGGCCTGATGGCGGCCCGCTTCTTCTCGGACCCCGTGTGGTGGTTCTACCTCTTCTGGCTGCCGAAGTACCTCGTGGAGCAGCGCGGCTTCACGATGGTCGAGATGGGGATGCTGGCCTGGATTCCCTACCTCGCGGCGGATCTCGGGGCGTTGTTTGGCGGCTGGCTGAGCGGCCGCCTGATCGCGCGGGGGAAACCCGTGCTCTCCGCGCGCCTCGGCGTGATGCTGCCCTGCGCCCTGCTGATGCCGGTGTCGCTGGCGATCCACCACGCGCCGTCGCGCGCCGCGACCATCGCGCTGATCTGCGCGGTGACCTTCGCGCATATGGCGTGGAAGACGAACCAGAACACGCTCACGAACGATCTCTTCCCCAAGCACCTCATCGGCGCCACGTCGGGCCTGCTCGCCTTCGGCACGGGGCTCGGCGGCACGCTCTTCGTCTGGATGACCGGGCAGGTGGTGGCGGGCTTCGGCTACGCCGCCATCTTCGTGATTATGGGCCTCCTGCACCCGGTATCCTATCTCATCACCCGGCGCTTCGTGCGCCAGCCGGTCCCCGCCTAGCGCGATGCGCATCAAATCCATCCAGGCCATCCCGGTCCGGCTGCCGCGCGACATTGCGAGTTCGCGCGGCACCGCGGGCTCGCCGACCTCGCTGCGCGGGGACGGAGCGTACCGCTGGTCGACCGCGTACCCGGTGCTCTATTCAGAGCACTTCGAGACCGCGCTCGTGCGCGTGGAGTTGGAGGACGGCCTCGTCGGCTGGGGCGAGGCTCAGGCGCCGCTCGCACCGGAGGTCGCGTGCGGCATCGTCACCCACCTGCTGCGCCCGGCGCTCGAGCGCGAGGAGTTCGACGGCACGCCGGACCGGATCTCCGCGCTCTGGGACCGGATGTATTCGACGATGCGCGTGCGCGGCCAAGGCGGGGGCTTTATGCTGGACGCGATGAGCGGCGTGGACCTCGCGCTCTGGGATCTCGCCGGGAAGCTGGCCGGGAAGCCCGTCTGCGCGCTGCTCGCCGCCGCGCCCAAGCCCCGCATCCCCGTCTACCTCAGCGGCACCTCCGGCCAGGGTCCCGCGGAACGGGCCGCCTTCGCCGCCCGCTACGCGGACGAGGGCATCCCGCTCGTGAAGCTCTACTACGAGAGCGAGTGGGACGACCTGCTGGCCATCGCGGACCGGCTGCCGGCCGGAATGCGCTTCGCGGTCGACGCGCTCTGGCACCTGCCGCCGGACCGGGCCGTCGCGATGGGCCGCGAGCTCGACGCGCGCCACGCCCGCTGGCTCGAATGCCCCCTCTATCCCGAGGAGATCGAGGCCCACGCCGCCCTCGCGGCGGCGATCCGCACGCCGCTCGCGCTCGGCGAGAGCTACCGCAGCCTGCGCGAGCTGCAGCCGTTCCTCCCTTTCACCGGTGTCCTTCAGCCGGATCTGGGCCGCTGCGGCATCACGGGTTCGCGACGCATCGCCGCCGCGTTCCCGGGGGAGATCGTCCCGCACCTCAGCATCGCGATGGGACCGCAGATCGCCGCCGCGCTGCATTTCGCCGCGGCGACCCCGAATTGCCCGCTCTGCGAGTTCAACCCGCACGTGTTCGACTCCGCGAACGGCTTTCTGCAAAGCCCGCTCACCCGGAAAGGCGGCGAGTATCACGTCTCCCAGGCGCCCGGCCTCGGCATCGAGTGGAACGCGCGCTTCGACGAAAACTTCGCATGACGGCACCGGCCTCCGCATCCGCCCGGCGATTCCTCAGCTGCGACTGGGGCACCTCCGCGTTTCGCCTGCGCCTCGTCGAGGGCGCGTCCCGTCGGGTCCTCGCCGCCAGCCGCGGCGACCAGGGGATCGCCGCCACCTTCTCCGCGTGGCGGGCCGCCGGCGGGCGGCCCGGGGACCGGTGGGACTTTTTCGCGCGCGTCCTCGCGGATCATCTCGCCCGGATCAACGACCAGACCGGCACCGCCACGACCGGACTGCCGCTGGTCATCTCCGGGATGGCCTCCTCCTCGATGGGGATGCGCGAGTTGCCGTACGCCGGGCTGCCGCTGGCCCTGGATGGCAGCGGCCTCACGACGGACCGCCTCGGCCCCCGGGACGGACTGCCCCACGAGGTGCTGCTCCTCTCCGGGGTCCGGAGCCGGGACGACGTGATGCGCGGCGAGGAGACCCAGCTGATCGGCGCCGCGGCGGAAGGCCCGTCCGAGGCGCCCCGCGTGCTGGTCCTTCCCGGCACGCACTCGAAGCACGTCGAGGTCCGCGGGGCCCGCGCGGTCGCCTTCCGCACGCATATGACCGGCGAGTGTTTCGAGTTGCTGGCGACCCGGAGCGTGCTGGCCAACTCCGTGACGCCCGGGGCCGCGCCCGGGGATCCGGAGCCACTTGCCAGCTTCGCCGCGGGCGTCCGGGCGGGGGCGGCCGGCAACCTGTTGAATACAATCTTTCATACCCGGACGCGGGCGCTCCTGGAGGATTTCCCCGCGACGGCCAACTACCAGTACCTCAGCGGCGTGCTGATCGGGGCGGAATTGCGCGAACTGGCCGCGGGAGCGGTTCCGGTCACGCTGGTGGGCGCCGGTCCGCTGCTCGACGCCTACCGGCAGGCGTTCGCGGTGCTGGCGCCCGGGACACCACCGGCGGTGCTCGACGCTGACGACTGCCTCATCGCCGGACAACTGCGCGTGGCGCAACACACCGGAATGCTTTGAGCCGCTGCCCCTGAAACCACCGCCGCCGGATCCTCTCGACGCCCGGGCTTACCCTTCACCCACCCGATGAACTCCCTTCCCCCCTTCAGCCTTCTCCTGGTGCTCGGCTTGGCAGCCGCCTTGCGCGCCGCGGATCCCGGCTCCGCGGGCCCGCCCGGTGACGACGCCGCTTGGCTGCGCACCCGGGGCGCCCTGATCTTCCACGACGCCTTCGAGCGGGAGGAGGACGGCAATCTCGCCAAGGCCATCGGCAACGGCTGGAACAGCGCCACCGCCGACCGCGTGCCGCGGATCAAGATGGCCGATCTCGACGGCGGCATCCTCAAGATCGCCAGCGCCTCGAAGGAGGCCGGCCACTCCGCGCACATCCACCACGAGGCCGGCTTCACCGATGGCGGCGCCGTGGTGCGCTTCCGCTTCCCCGGCCTGAGCAAGGGCGAATCGCTCCAGCTCGGCTTCGTGGATCGCGAGACGCCCGGCATCCACGCGGGCCATCTCTGCTACGCCACCCTCGGGGCGGGCGGCATCACGCTGATGGACTGGAAGACGGGCGTGATGAACCTGGAGATCCGCCAACGCCGGCAACCCTACCTCGATCGCAAAGAGAAGCTGCCCGCCGATCTGGACGCGCTGCTGAAGACGAAGCAGGTCACCGTCCCGTGGAAGGCGGACACGGAGTGGCACGAGCTCGTCCTCGTGACCGAGGGCGACGAAATGCGCCTCAGCCTCGACGGGCAGGTCCTCGCCCGCCACCGCTCCGCGGGCTTCGCCCACCCGATGAAGCGATGGTTCAGCTTCCTCGTGCCCAACACGGTCTGGATCGACGACGTGAAGCTCTGGAGGGTGAAGTGACCCGCCGGCGACCCCCGATGCCCCCACGCCTGACCCCGCACCTCGCCCGCCTTTGGCTGCTGCTCTTGGCCGCCGGGGGGACGGTCGCGCGCGCGGCGGACACGTCCGCCGTGACGCTGGGCGACCGGCACCGGACCTTTCTGGAAAGGAACTGCCAGGGCTGCCACGGGGCGGAGAAGCAGAAGGGGCGATTCCGGGTGGACGACCTGCCGTTCGCGCTGACCGATCCTGCCACGGCGGAGCGCTGGCAGAAGATCCTGAACGCGCTGAACGCCGGCGAGATGCCGCCCGAGGACGAACCGCAGCCCGCGCCTGAGGCGAAGGCCAATTTCCTCGACGACCTCTCAAACACGCTGGTCACCGCCCGCCGGCGGCTCGCGGACCAGCACGGCGTGATCGCGCTCCGGCGGCTGAACCGCCGCGAGTACGCCAACACGCTGCACGATCTCCTCGGCGTCCACGTCGACGTGAGCCCGCTGCCGGCCGACACCGGCGGCCCCCACTTCGACACCGTGGGCGCCAGCCTGTTTGTGAACGGCAACCAGTTCGAGCTCTATGAGACGCTCGCCCTCGAGGCGCTCGAGGACGCCTTCCGCGCGGCGGCCGTCGATTCCACGCCGAGGAAATTCCGGCTGGAGCTGGAACTGGGCCATCCGGCCTTCCTGAAGCGGAACCGGGAGTCGCTCGAGGCCATCGAGCGGATGCGGCGCTGGATGAAGGCAGTGGATGACGCCGCGGCGCGCCCGGAGAACGCCGCCCTGGTGGCGAAGTTTCGGCAGGACGCCCCGGCCGACGACGACCTGCGTTTCCTCTGGCACCGGATTCCCGGCGCCCCGAGCCCGATGGAGTTCGGCTTCAGCAAGGAGACCGAGGTCAACCCGCGGATCATCTACCGCCATCGCGAGTACGTGGATTTCATCCGCTACGATGAATACTACCTCGGCCTGCCGGCCCTTGACCGCGGCGCCTACCTGCCCGTGCGTTCCAACAGCCAGCCCTTCGGCTTCGGCGGCACCGGCCTCGCCACCGAGCCGCGGCTTCCCATCCCGCGTGAGTTCCCGCCGGGCGACTATGTCGTCCGCATCCGCGCCGGCGCCGTGCCCGGGGCGCCCGCGGAGCGCCGCTTCCTCGATTTCGGCCTGAAGGGCGCCTACGTCGCCGGGCCCGGCACGCCCGCGCGCAGCACCCATCACGTCACCGGCACGCCCGAGGCACCGGAGGTGATCGAGATCCCGTTCACCCTCACGCGGGCGAACGTGGAGCAGAATCACCGGCAGCTCTTCGTCCGTGAGCGCGGCTTTATGAATCTGGCGCGGTCGCAGCAGTTGTTCCGCGAGGCGGTGCAGCGCAACGGGCACGGGCCCGAGGTGGCGATCTGGATCGACTGGATGGAGATCGAGCGGCTGCCCGGAGCGCCCGGTAACCTGGCCCCCGGCCTCCGCGCGCTGGACCTCCCGCTCGACCCGCAGACGGCCAACGTCCCGCCGGAGCAACTTCGCGGCGCGTTCGCACGGTTCGCCCAGGAGGCCTACCGGGGGGTCCCGGCGCCCGAGGGGCTGGTGGATCGCCTGCTGCGGCTCTACGAGTCACACCGCGCGACGGGGGGCACGCACCGGGACGCGCTGAAGCAGGGCCTCGCCGCCGTGCTTTCGTCCCCGCGCTTCCTCTACCGCGCCGAGCCCGAGGCCGGCGACGCGCGACGCGCGCTCGACGGCTGGGAGCTCGCAACCCGGCTCTCCTACTTCCTCTCGGGCTCCCCGCCCGACCGCACCCTGCGGGACCTCGCCGCCTCGGGCCAGCTCCGGCGGCCGGAAATCCTCGCGGCCCAGGCGGACCGCCTGCTCGACGACCCGCGCTCCGGGCACTTCGTCCGCCCCTTCCTCTCCCAGTGGCTGACGCTGGACCGCCTCGATCTCTTCCAGTTCAGCCAGACCCTCCACCCCCGGTTCGACGACGCGGTGAAGTCGGCCGCGCGGCAGGAGGTCTACGAGACCTTCGCCGCCCTGCTGCGGGACGACCGCCCCCTCGGTGAGTTGCTCCGCGCGGACCACGTGGTGATCAACGCGCTCCTCGCCGACTACTACGGGATTCCCGGCGTGACGGGGGACACGTTCCGCAAGGTGCCGCTCCCCGCCGGCTCCCCGCGCGGCGGTCTGCTCGGGATGGCGGCGATCCTAGCGATGGGCAGCAACGGCCAGCACACGAATCCGGTGGAGCGCGGCGCGTGGGTGCTGCGCAAGCTGCTCCACGAGCCCCCGCCCCCGGCCCCCGCGAATGTCCCGGAACTCGCCCGTCTCGGCGCCCAACTGCTGACCGCGCGCGAACGGCTCCAACTGCACCAGCAGGAGCCGCAGTGCGCCAACTGCCACCGCAAGATCGACCCGATCGGTTTCGGCCTGGAGAACTTCGATGCCGTCGGCCAATGGCGCACCACCGACACCTACGAGGCGCGGGACGAGGCGGGCAAACCGGTGCCGAACGCCAGGCGGACCTGGGTGATCGACGCCGGTGGCGCGCTGCACCGGGGGCCGGCCTTCCGGGATTTCCTGGAGTTGCGCGCGATCATCGCGGGCCGGGAGGAGAGCTTCGCCCGCGGCTTCACCTCCGCGCTGATCGAGTACGCCCTCGGCCGGCCGTGCGGCTTCAGCGACGAGCCCCTGGTCGCCCGCATCGTCGCGCAGGCCGGCGCGAAGTCGTTTGCGACCCGAGAGTTTGTCGTCGCCTTGATCCGCAGCCCGGAATTCCTATCCCGTTGAGTCACCCCATGAACGCACCCCGGAATCGACGCGGCTTCCTCCGCACCAGCACCGCCCTCATCGCGCTGCCCTTCCTTGAGTCGCTCGGCTTCCGTCGCTTCGCGTCGGCGGCGCCCGTGCCGGCCACCGCCGCCCGGCCGAAGCGGATGATTTTCCTCGGCTTCGGCTGGGGCGTGACCGAGCAGTCGTGGTTTCCGGACGTCGCCCAGCCGGGCCCCGGTTACCCCTTACCCGCCGGACTGGCCCCGCTCGCCCCGCACAAATCCGACTTCACGATCGTGCAGGGACTCGTGAACAAGGACGTCACCGGCGGCCACAGCGGCAGCACCTTCTGGCTCACGGGCGCCAACGAGTTCGGCGCCCCGGGCCAGAGTTTCCACAACACCATCTCGGTCGATCAGGTCGCCGCGGATGCGCTCGGCAAGGAGACCCGCTTCGACTCCCTCGTCCTGGACTGTGGCGCGGCCGCCAACGCCTCGGGGCACGGCCAGGGCCTCTCGCTTTCCTGGGACGCCCGCGGCAAGCCGATGTCCGGGCCCAGGACTCCCGTCGAGGCCTTCCACCGCCTCTTCGCCCAGGACACGACGCCGCTCGAGGTGCAGCAGGCGATGCTCCGGCAACGCCGGAGCGTCCTCGACCACGCCCTCGAGAGCGCACGTGAGCTGCAGCGGCGGCTCGGGAGGACCGACAACGCGAAGCTGGATGAGTACTTCCAGGGCATCCGGGACATCGAGACCCGGCTGAGCCGCGACGAGCGTTGGCTGGGCGCGCCCCGGCCGTCGCCGGGCCTCCCGGAGCCGAAGCCCGGCCTTGCCGGTTACGAGGAGATCCGGCTGATGTATGACCTGATGGTCGCCGCGCTGCGCACCGACAGCACCCGCGTGCTGAGTTACCGGCAGCCGGTGTCGACGCTGCTCACGAGCCTCGACGTGCGCATCGACGCGCACACGATGAGCCACTACCTCGGCAAGGGCGCGGAATACCTGGAGGCTTCCGAGAAGCGGGACCGGGCGCAAAGCGAGTTGCTCGCCGGCCTGCTGGACCGGCTGAAGTCGGCCCGGGAACCCGACGGCAGCTCGCTGTTCGACCACACCACAGTCGTCTACGGGAGCAACATCCGGACCGGGCACACCCTGGACAGTTGTCCCACGCTCCTCGCCGGCCGCGGGGCGGGGCTCAAGCTCGGGCAAAACCTCGTCGTCGCGAAGGACACGCCGCTCTGCAACGCTTGGCTGACGCTGCTGCGCGGATCCGGGGTGGCGGTGGAGCGCCACGGTGACAGCTCCGGCGTGATCCCGCAGCTCCTCGCCTAGGATCCTAGGGTCTTCGGAGGCCGCCGCGCAATCGAGCGCGGAGACCCGCCTAGGACCCCGCGTGCCGCATCCGTCCGCGAAGTGGCCACCGCGGGCGCCGCCAGGGCGGCGATTCTCATCCCCGCGCCTCGTGGCTGGCCTGCCAGCCGTAGGCTTGGCGAAGGCTGGCGTCCCCATCCGCCTTCGCCGCGGCTACGGCGGACAGGCGGGGATTGGCTCGCTACGCTCGGGGCCATGCCCCACGCCTCCGGCGTGCCCTTCTCCGTCCCGCACGGCGGGACTCCGTCGAACCCAGGGGCCGCGGCTCCACCGCGGTCGCCGCCAGGGCGGCGATTCTCATCCCCGCGCCTCGTGGCTGGCCTGCCAGCCGTAGGCTTGGCGAAGGCTGGCGTCCCCACGGGGATTCGAACCCCGGTTCTCACCGTGAAAGGGTGGTGTCCTAGGCCAGGCTAGACGATGGGGACCAACCACGGAAGCGCGGACGGTACGTCCACCCCCCCCGCCCGCAACCCAATTCTGCACCCGGCCCCCCGTCGCGAGGTTTTGCTCGCCGCCCCGCCGCCTTCCCCCGCACAACACCCCGCCGTCGTTATGACCTTCGCCGCCCTCGCCGCCCGCCTGCCCGCCACCGCCGTCACCACCATCACCGGGCTCCCCTTCCCCCGTATCGGCTCGGGCAAGGTGCGCGAGATCTTCGACTTGGGTGACGCCCTCCTCCTCGTCGCCACCGACCGGCTCTCCGCCTTCGACGTGGTCCTGCCCGACGGCATCCCAGGCAAGGGCGCCATCCTCACACAGATGAGCAACTGGTGGTTCGCCCAGACCGGCCACCTCGTCCCCAACCACCTGCTGCCCGATCAGGAGGGCGAGTTCACCCGCCGCGGCCTCCACGACCCCGACCTCCGCCTGCGCAGTATGATCGTCCGCAAGCTCCGGCCGCTCGCCATCGAGTGCGTCGCGCGCGGCTACCTCATCGGCTCCGGCTGGAGCGCCTACCGGGAATCCGGCGCGGTCTGCGGCCACCGCCTCCCCGCCGGGCTGCGCCAGGCCGACCGCCTGCCCGAACCGCTCTTCACACCCACCACCAAGGCGCCCAAGGGCCAGCACGACGAACCCATCGACGACGCCCGCGGCGCCGCCATCGTCGGCCCGGAACTCTACGCCCGCGTGAAGGCCCTCAGCCTCGCGCTCTACCGCTTCGGCCACGACCGCGCCCGCCAGTCGGGAATGATCCTCGCCGACACGAAGTTAGAGTTCGGCACCGACGACTCCGGCCAACTGTTCCTGATCGACGAGGTGCTCACCCCCGACTCCTCCCGCTACTGGCCGGCCGACGCCTATGCGCCCGGCGGTTCGCCGCCGAGCTACGACAAGCAGTTCGTCCGCGACCACCTGCTCGCCCTCGCCTGGGACCAGCGCCCCCCGGGGCCGCGCCTCCCGCCCGAGGTCATCGCCCGCACGCGCGACAAGTACCTCGCCGCCCTCCGCAACCTCCTCGGCCCGGCCTGAGACGGAGGCCGTATCCGGCTAAGCGACCCACCCCACCCGCCGGGGGCTTGCCTGTCGCGCGCGGAAACGGCTCGATCCCGGGATGCCGCTCCGGAGGTTCCTCGCGCTCACCCTGCTCGCCATCCTGCCCGCCACGGCCCCCGCCGCCGCCCCGAAGGGCAAGGCCGCTGACGCCGCGCCCGCCTACGCCGCGACGGTGCCCCCGCCCACGCTCGCCGGAGTGCGCTACGGGCCCCACGAGCGCCAGGTGCTCGACTTCTGGCGCGCCCCGTCCGCCACGCCCACACCGCTGGCCTTCGTGATCCACGGCGGCGGCTGGCAGGGCGGGGAGAAGGAGCGCGTCGACCGGTTCGTCGATGTCCCCGCCCTGCTCAAGGCGGGCATCTCGGTCGTCGCCATCAACTACCGCCTCATCCGCCACGCCGAGGCCGAGGGGGTAATTCCGCCCGTCCGCGCCCCGCTGCAGGACGCCGCGCGCGCCCTGCAGTTCGTGCGCAGCCAGGCGGCGGCGTGGAACCTCGACCGCGTGCGCATCGGCGCGGCAGGCGGCTCGGCCGGGGCCTGCTCCAGCCTGTGGCTCGCCTACAGCCCCGATCTGGCGGATCCCCGCAGCGGCGACCCGGTGGCCCGCGAGTCGACCCGGCTGTTCTGCGCGGCGGTGATCGGCGCGCAGACGACCCTCGACCCACGGCAGATGCAGGAATGGACGCCGAACAGCCGCTACGGCGGCCACGCGTTCGGGGTGGGGGCGTTTCCCGATTTCCTCGCCGCGCGCGCGCGTCTGCTGCCGTGGATTGCCGAGTTCTCGCCCTACGCGCTGGTGAGCGCCGACGACCCGCCGGTCTACCTCTCGTACGGCGCCCCGCCCGCGCTCGGGCAGGACCAGAAGGATCCGACCCACACCGCCAACTTCGGCGTGAAGCTGCAGGAGCGCTGCGCCGCCGCGGGCGTGCCGTGCGAGCTGGTCTATCCCGGCGCCCCCGGGGTGAAGCACGCCGACCCGACCGCCTACCTCCTCGCCACGCTCAAGGCGCCCTGAGGGCCGCCGCACGCGGACAGGCCCCACCTTGACCGGACCCCTAAAAGCATCATGATGCTTATGTGAGAACCACCTTGACGCTTGATCCCGATGTGGCCGCCAAAGCCAAACGCGGCGCCCGCCGGCTGCGGAAGCCCTTCAAGGAGGTCATCAACGCCGCCCTGCGGGCCGGGCTGGAGGAGGTCCTGGCCCCTCCTGCCGCCAAGCCCTACGTCACCAAGGCGCGTCCGCTCGGGCTCCGCCGGGGTTTCAGCTACGACAACATCTCGGAACTGATCGCCGCCGGCGAAGGGGAGGATCACGCGTGATTTTGGTCGATGCCAACCTGCTGCTCTACGCCGAAGACAGCAGCTCCGAGCACCACCCCGCGGCCCGTGCCTGGTGGGATGCGCAACTGAGCGGGATTGAGCCGGTGGCGCTCTGCTGGCCGGTGCTGAATGCCTTCATCCGGATCGGCACCAACGCGCGCCTCCACCAGCAACCTCTCCTCCTGGGGGAAGCCATCGACCGGGTGCAAAGCTGGCTGGATCAACCGTGCGTGCGTCTGGTGCACCCCGGGGACCAGCACTGGGAATTATTCCAGCAACTGCTCCGTGGCGGCAAAGCCGTGGGCAATCTGGTGTCAGACGCCCATCTCGCGGCGCTCGCGGTTGAGCACAACTGCGTGCTCCACTCGACGGACGCGGACTTCTCGCGTTTCCGCGGCTTGAAGTGGCGGAATCCGATCGCGGTTTGAAGTAAATCCCGCCAGTCGGGCCGCTCGCCGCTCAGGCGAGCAGCTCGCGCAGGACGCGGCCGTGGACGTCGGTGAGGCGGCGGTCGATGCCGTTGTGGCGGAAGGTCAGCCGCGTGTGGTCGAGGCCCAGCTGGTGCAGGAGCGTCGCGTGGATGTCGTACACGGTGGTCGGATTGGCGCGGTCGAGCGGCTTGTAGCCGAAGGCATCGCTCTCACCGTGGGTGATCCCGCCGCGGATGCCGCCGCCGCAGAGCCAGTTGGTGAAGACGAACGGGTTGTGGTCGCGCCCCTTGCCGCCCTGGGTCGACGGCATCCGCCCGAACTCCGTCGTCCAGAGGATGAGGGTGTCCTCGAGCAGGCCGCGCTGGCGGAGGTCCTGGATGAAGGCCGCGGCGCCGCGCGCCATCCCGAGGGCCAGCGGGCCGTGGTCGCGGCGGACGTCCTCGTGGGAGTCCCAGTTGCGGCGCGGGAAGCTGTTGTCGTTGCCGCTCCAGACCTGGACGAACCGCACGCCGCGCTCGAGCAGCCGGCGCGCGGCGAGGCACTTGCGGCCGAAGTGCCACGTCTCCTCCTCCGCGTTGATCTCCTTGGGCCAAGCCTGCGGCCCCCGCTCGAGGCCGTAGAGCCGCCGCACGTGCTCCGGCTCCGCCTTCAGGTCGAGCGCCTCCGGGGCGGCCAGCTGCATCCGCGCCGCCAGCTCGTAGCTGCGGATGCGGGCGTCGAGGCGCTGGTCCCCCTCACGGGTGGCGGCGTGGCCGCGGTTCAGTTCGGCCAGCAACCGGTGCGCGTCCGCCTCGCCCGCCGGGGTGACGTACCCACCGGCGCGGTGCGGGTGCAGGTCCGCGATCGGCGCCTCGGCGTCGGGATAGACCAGCGTGCCGCTGTGCTGCGCGGGGAGGAAGGCGGCGTCCCAGTTCTTCACCCCGTTGGAGGGGAAGCCGCGGTGGTCGGGCAGGACGACGAAGGTGGGGAGGTTGTCATTGAGCGAGCCGAGGCCGTAGCTGACCCACGAGCCCGCGCCGGGGAAACCGGGGAGCTGGAACCCCGTCGCCTGTAGCAGCGTGGCGGCGCTGTGGACGCCGGACTTGCCGGTCATATTGTGAACGAACGCCAGCTCGTCGACGACCGCGCCGAGCGGCGCGACGACCTCGCTGAGCAGCTTCCCGCAGCCGCCGTGGGGCCGGAAGTCCCAGAGCGGGCGGAGCCACGGCCCGAGGCCGTTCTGGAACGCCTCCACCGGCTCGCCGAAATCGCTCGGCTGGCCGTCGCGCTTCACCAGCTCGGGCTTGTAGTCGAAGAGGTCGAGGTGGCTGGCCGCCCCCGCCATAAAGAACTGCACCACGCGTTTCGCCCGCGGGGCCGGCGCACCTGTGGCGGCGGCGGGCGCGGCGAGGGCGCGGTCCCGGCCGAGCATCGCGGCGAGCGCGAGGCCGCCCAGGCCGCCGCCGGAACTCCAGAGGAACTCGCGGCGCGTCGGCGGACGCGGGGGCGGCTGCCGGTGGTAGGGGGAGTCGTTGGTCATCGTCGCGCGCTCAGTCGATGAAGAGGAACTCGTTCAGGTTCAGCAGCAGCCGGCACAGCGCCGGCAGGCCGTGGACGCGGGCGAACTCGCCGAGTTGCGCCGCCTCCGCGGGCGAAGGCGCGCGGCCCACCGCGAGGGCGTGGGCGCGCGCGACCTGGCCCGCGAGGTCCGGCGCCTCCGCCGAAACCCGCGCCGCGAAGTGGCGCGCCTGCGTGAGGATGAAGCCGTGGTTGAGCAGCGCCAGCGCCTGCAGCGGCGAGAGGCTCTCGCTGCGGCGGTCCACGCGCATCGAGGGATCCGCGCAGTCGAGCGCCGTCATCCACGGCTGCGTCTGCGAGCGCACGATGAACCGGTAGATTGAGCGGCGGAAGGTGGCGGGGTCCTCCGGGTCCGCCTTGGCGTAGACGTAGTGCGGCGAGTGCTCGGGCCGCTCCACGACGAAGTCCCGCCAGCCCGGGCCGCCCATCGCGAGGTCCAGGCGGCCGCTCGCCGCCAGCACCGCGTCGCGGACCGCCTCGGCCTCCAGCCGGCGCCGGTTCTGCCGCCACAGGAGCGTGTTGCCCGCGTCGCTCGCCGCGCCCGCCGCGTTCGCCGCGGACGCCTGCCGGTAGGCCTCACTGGTCACGATCAGGCGGTGCAGCGCCTTCAGGGAGCCGCCGCCGTCGCGGAACTCCGCCGCGAGCCAGTCCAACAGCTCCGGGTGCGAGGGCTGGCCGCCGTTGCGTCCGAAGTCGTCCGGAGTCTCCACCAGGCCACGCCCGAAATGATACTGCCAGACCCGGTTCACGATGCTGCGCCACGTGAGCGGATGGCGCGGGTCGGTCAGCCAGCGCGCAAGCGCCGCGCGGCGCGCACCCTCGGGCGCGTCGTCCGGCAGTTCGAACACGGCCGGCGCGAAGGTGACCGCCGAGAGCGTCCCGGGGGCGACCAATCGGCCGGGATGGGTGACCTGCCCGCGGGCGAGGAGGTGGATTGGGCGCGGACGGCCGCCCGCCGGTCCCGTGCCGGTGAAGGTGCCGGTGCCGTGGTGGATGCCGCCGGCGTAGACGAGGTCGGGCTTGGGCAACGCGGCGACCTCCGCCGCCAACCGCTCCGCCTCGCGCCGGAGCGCCGCGCGCCGTTCCCGTCCCGCCGGGTCGGCCGCGGCCAGCAGCACCTCCTCGCGCCGCGCCGCCAGCGCGGCCTTCTCCTCGGCGCCGGGGCCGGAGGGCGCGAGCCCGTCCGTGAGGTTCGCGCGCGCCCAGCGCTCGCCGGACTCGATTGAGTCGAGCGCCGTCACCGGTTTGCCGAGGGCGACGTTGTGGCCGGCCCGGTCGGTCACCTTCAGCTCGGCGAGGGCGAGGATGTAGTCGTCCTTCCGGGGTGCGAGGCGCGTGGCGGTCACGCGCACGTGGCGGCCGGCGAGGCCGTCGCCCTTGCCCCCGCCGGTCGAGAAGGGCGTGAGGCCGGGGTTGGGAAAGTCCGCCATAAACGTGGCGTCGTAGCGGATCCACGCGAGTTTCACGCCGTTGCGGAACTCCGGGTCATCGCTCACCTCGACCTTGAAGCGCACCGGGAAGCCGAAGCCGTCGCCGCGGCCGTTGAAGGGGTCGCTGGCCGGCAGCAGCCAGATGCGGTCGATCTCCACCGTGGCGCCGAGGTCGACCTGCACCCACTTCACGGTGTCGGGCGAGGCGGCGGTGGCGCTGTGGTAGCCGCGGCGGACGTTCGGGCCGCGTTCGGCGGCGGCGGCGGCGAGCGCGCGATCGAGTTCCGCGAGGGCGGGGCCGGCGGCGGCACGCCAAGGCGCTTCCAGGGTGGCGAGGGCGGCCGCGTTCGCCGCCTGATCGGCCTGCACCCGGCGGGCGCGCGCGTGGAGGGCGGGGTCGCGGTGGTAGGGGCGATCCGTGCGGTCGAGCGCGGCGAAGACGGCCTGGAGGCGGTAGTAATCCTCCTGGGGGATCGGGTCGAACTTGTGCTGGTGGCACTGGGCGCAGTGCACCGTGGCGCTCGCGAAGGTGCCGATCGCGTTGGCGACCATATTGTCGCGGTCGAGGTGGCGGGCCAGCTTGCCGTCGATCTTCGTTTCCGGGACCTCGGCGTGCCCGATGAAATCCCACGGGCCGGCGGCGATGAAGCCGAGCGCCTCGACGGCCTCGGGCGAATCGGGGAAGAGCACGTCGCCCGCGATCTGCTCCTGCACGAACCGCGCGTAGGGCTTGTCCGTGTTGAAGGCGCGGATGACGTAGTCGCGGTAGGGCCACGCGTTGGTCCGGGGCTTGTCCTTGTCGTAGCCGTGGGTGTCCCCGTAGTGCACGACGTCGAGCCAGTGGCGCGCCCAGCGTTCGCCGTGGCGCGGGGACGCGAGCAACCGGTCCACGAGGCGCGCGTAGGCGTCCGGCGCGGGATCCGCCACGAAGGCGGCGATCTCCTCGGGCGAGGGTGGGAGGCCGGTGAGGTCGAAGGAGAGGCGGCGGATCAGCGTGCGGGGATCGGCCGGGGCCGAGGGCGGGAGCCCGGCGGCGGCGAGGCGGGCGCGGATGAACGCGTCGACCGGGTGCGGGGCCCCGGGCGGCGGGGTGACGCGCGCGACGGGTTTCAGCGACCACCAGTCGAGCGGATCGGCGATGGTCGCGCTGGCGTGGTCGGGCCAGGGTGCGCCGGCGTCGATCCAGGCGCGCAGGAGGGCCACCTCGGCGGGGGCGAGCGGCGGTTCACCGGCGGGCGGCATCCGCAGGTCGGGGTCGGCGCCGCTCACGTAGCGGAAGAGGGGGCTGCCGGTGGCGTTGCCGGGGAGGAGATTCGGGGCGGAGCCCTCGCCGCCGGTGAGCGCGATGGCCTTCACGTCGACGCGGTAGCCGCCCTTCTGCTTTTCCGGCCCGTGGCACTTGAGGCAATGCGCGGCGAGCACCGGCTGGACCTCGCGTTCGAAATCCGGGGCCGCGACCGCGGCCAGCGCGCCCGCCAGCGCGGCGGCGAGCCAGCGCGGGCCGCGCGGGGAGGAACAGGTGACGGGGGCGGTTCGGGACGACACGGGCGGCGCGACCGGAACCGTGTCCGCCGCCGCGCGGCGGAGGCAACCCTTTCCCGCCCGGCGGAACCGGGCATCAAGGGTTTGGCTGGTGGGGGCGCGGTCAAACTTCCAAGTGGTGCCGGCCGGCGCATCGCGCATCCCGGGGCGCGGCGAGCCCGGCTCGGATCCCGTCAGCGCCCGTCAACGCCAGCTCCACGTTGAGCGGCCGCCGGGTGTTCTCCTGCGCGTAGGCCTCCAGGTGGTCAAGCCACCCGCCCCGGTCGGCGAAGTCCGCGGCCGCAGCGGCAAATCCGACGTGCCGGGCGCGGGCCGCTGCGGGCTATGCGGTCCGCGGGACGATCGCTCCGTGGCGGGCCAGTTCCCGGCGGATCTCCGCCAGCGGGACCGCACCGGGGGTCACGCCGGCGCGGACCGCGAGAGCGAGCGCGACCCCCGCGGCCTGCCCCATCGCCATGCAGGAGGCCTGCACCCGGAGGGCGGAATTCGCGAGCCGGTCGCTGCTGAGGCACCGCCCCGCGACCATCAGATGGCGGCTGTTCCGCGGGATCAGGGCGCCGAGTGGGATCGTGGGGACCACGCCCTCGTCGAGATGCTTTGGGACGATGCTGCCGTCGACGTGCAGATCGATCGGGTAAAAGGAGTGGGCGACGGCATCCGGGAAAACCCGGCCCCGGACGTAATCCTCGTGCGTGACGGTGGTTTCGCCCTCGATGCGGTACGTTTCCCGGACCCCGGTCTCCGCCTGGAGCCGCTCAACCTTGAGGAGGGCGAAGGCGGGCTCGCGCTTGAGGAAGCGGATGACGCGGAGAAGCGAGGCGCGGCCCGCGATGTTGGTGCTCGTGTGGGCCTCGGACGTGGAGGAGTCGGCCCCGGGGACGTGCATCGCGTTCTCGCCGCCGCTCCGGAGCAACCCCGCGATGTTGCCGCGGATATCGGTCATCCTGAGCTCCCTAGAGGCGATCGCCGCCTCGGCACGCTTCTGCAGCAGGGGCACGTCCACCGCCGCGGCATCCCAGCCGCCGAGCCGGTAGATGAGGGTCCCGGGCTGGGCCGTCTTTTCGCGCCGGCGGGGAAGGCCCGCCAATCCGACGACGGCCGCGTTTCCCGTGGCATCGAGCAGTTGCCGGGCGCGGACCGTGACCTCGGTGCCCTTGCCGACCAACCGCACGCGCCAGCCGTCGGCGGCGGACGCCACGGTGGCGGGGGACTCGTAGTAGCGCAGCCTGACCCCCGCCTGCACGCAGGCCTCCTCCGCGAGCGCGGCGTAGAGGGCGCCGTTGATGCGGACCTGGTGTCGCCAGTGCTGACGGCCCGTCGGCACGGAGAAGTCCGGTAGATCGTCGTCATTCAGCGCGGCCGCGGCGGTGACGAGCTCCCAGCCCAAACCGGCGATCACCTGCTTGCCCCAGGCGTGGAACAGGCCGGGAAAGTCCACGCCCGCGGTGGTCGTGGTGCCGCCCAGCTGGCTCCCCGCCTCGACGAGCATAGTGCGCACGCCGAGCCGGGCCGCCTGGAGCGCGGCGATGGTGCCGGCGGTGCCGCCGCCCACCACCAGCACATCGGTTTCAAGCCCCGGAGCGCCGGCGGCCGGCTCCGCGCCGGCAAGCGGGGCGGCGGCGGCCGTGGCACCGAGGGAGGAAAGGAAATGGCGGCGGTTCATCGCGGGAGAGGAAGAGGTTTCAGAAGCCGGTCGTGGCGGAAAGGCGCCACGTGCGCGGGTTGGCGTAACCCAGCGACTTGTCGGCGTAGAACTGATCCGTGGCATTGTCGAGGTTCGCCTGAAACCGGACCCGACGCTGGAAAATCCGCGCGGTGTAGGCGGCCATCAGGTCGAGGCGGCTGTAGCCGTCCTCCACGACAAACTTCCGCGCGAAGGAGGCGTCCAGAGGGATCGGGCCGTCGCGGCGCTGATACCCGGCGCCAAGGGTCAGCCCGGACAGCGGCGGCGCGGCGAAGTCGTACTTCACCCACACACTCCACGAGTCAGGGGAGTTGCCCCGCAGCGGCAGGCCGAGCGTGTCCGGCCGGCCATCGCCGTTGAGGTCGGGCGAGCTCGCCGTGTTGATCACGTCCGCGACCACGCGCGCGTCGATATGCGCGTAGGCGGCGATCACGCTGAGGCCGCGCACCGGCGTCCAGACTACATCCAACTCGACGCCGTCGGAACGCTCGCCGTCGGTCAGGGAGGCCCCGTTGATGCCGAGCACGGCCGCCCCGCTGTTCACGCGGCGGACGTTTGTCTTGTCCACCCGGAACACCGCCGCCGTGCCCGTCAGGGCGCTCCGCAGCAGCGAGAACTTGAGCCCGGCCTCGTTGCCCACCCCGGTCTCCGGGGGGAAGAAGGGCGAGGTGGGATCGATCGTGCTGGAGCGGCCATTGGGCCGGAAGGACTCGGAGCGGAGCGCGTACACGGAGTACTCGGGCGTCAGCGCGAAGGCGGCGCCGTACTGCGGGGTCCAAGCCGTGCGCCCCTGGCCGCGGAGGTCGCTCCAGCGGGTGCCGGCCAGGAGCGTGAGCCGGTCGTCCAGCAGGCTCACCTGGTCGGTGACGTAGGCGCCCTGCTGCCACACCGGCTTGGTCCAGGGGGAGTTGACCACCGCGGCCGGCCCGCCCGGCGCGCCGATCTCCGCGAGCGTCGGATAGCGGCGCACCCCGAAGGTCTCGTCGTCCGTGCCGGGGGTGAAAAGGAAGCGCTTGGTGGTGAAGGGGCTGTTGTTGGCCCACGCGAAAAGCAATTCGCTTGTCCCGATCTCGGAGCGGTCCCAGCCCGCGACCAGCCTCTGCCGCACCCCGAGCACGTCGAGCG
>Ga0172372_10001110_pt1 | contig 41701 bp, 37 predicted proteins | sample LakKiv5m_2_FD_114544 | JGI IMG/M metagenome (GOLD analysis project Ga0172372, IMG submission 114544) | Freshwater microbial communities from Kabuno Bay, South-Kivu, Congo - kab_092012_9.5m | ecosystem: Environmental > Aquatic > Freshwater > Lake | place: Democratic Republic of the Congo...
CGCGGCCCAGGTCACCCGGGGCCATCGTCAGTTCGAACACGGTGGCGCCGCGCCGCTCTGTCTCGCGCACCGCTACCGCATCGGGCTGATCCGCCAGCGCCAGCGCGACGGTCGTGATGAGCCCTTTGAGATCAGCCGCCATCAGCAACCTCAGGCCGTCGGGGCCGTCGGCTCGGCCGTCACCGGGGCGACGGCGCTGCGGTCACGGCTCAGGTGACGCGACAGCAGCGTGCGGACCGAATCAGAGGGACGGGCCCCCTGCTTGATCCAGTGCTCGACGCGGGCCTTGTCGATGTCGACCAGCGCCGGCTTCAGCCGCGGATTGTAAATGCCCAGAATCTCGAGGAAGCCACCTTCACGCGGCGTCCGCGCTTCGGTCACCACCACACGATAAGACGGCCGCTTCTTCGAGCCGGTCCGACGCATCCGAATAGACAACATGTTGTTCCCTCACCTCATCAAGCTGAACGGGCTCTTCTTCTTTTTCTTCGGCGCCGCCGCCGTGGTCTGGCCCGTCATCTGGCCCACCATCTTCAGCATCCGCTGCATCTCGCCGAACTGCTTCAGCAACCGGTTGACATCCTCAACCGATGTGCCACTGCCCCGGGCGATGCGCTTCCGTCGGCTGCCGTCAATGATGTCAGCATGCCGCCGCTCGTCGGGCGTCATCGAGCCGATGATGGCTTCGATGCGCCGCAATTGCCGCTCGTCGGGCTTCTGCTCGGCGAGCTGTTTCATCCCGCCCATGCCCGGCAGCATTCCCAGAATGCTCTCGAGCGGGCCCATCCGCTTCAGCATGCGCAGCTGGTCGCGGAAATCCTCGAGGGTCATCCCCCCGCGGCGAATCTTCTCTTCGAGCCGCTCCGCCTCGGCCGGCTCGACCACCGCCTCGGCCCGTTCGATGAGCGACAGCACATCGCCCATGCCAAGCATGCGGGACACGAAGCGATCCGCATGAAATGGCTCGAGGTCTTCAAGACGTTCGCCGCTGCCGACAAAGGCAATCGGCACGCCGACGACCGACACCACCGAGAGGGCCGCGCCCCCGCGCGCATCTCCGTCGGCCTTGCTGAGCACGACGCCGGTCACGCCCATCTGGCGGTGGAATTCGCCGGCGCTCCGGACGGCGTCCTGACCAGTCATCGCGTCGGCGACGTAGAGCAGGTCGTGCGGACCCACCGCCTCGCGGATGGTCACCAGTTCGGCCATCAGCTCGTCATCGATGTGGAGGCGACCAGCCGTGTCGACGATCACGACATCGTTGCCGAGCGATTGGGCGGTGGCGAGCGCCCCGGCTGCACGCGTCACCGGATTCGATTCCCCGGTGGGGTCGTGGACGCGCACCCCAGCCTTGGCTGCGACCACCGACAGCTGCTGGATGGCTGCCGGGCGGCGCACGTCCGTCGAGACGACCAGCGGGTGACGTCCCTGACGGCTCAGCCACTGCGCGAGCTTGCCCGTGGTCGTCGTCTTCCCCGAGCCCTGCAGGCCCAGCATGAGAATGACACGGGGACGGGCCCCCGTGGGCGTCAGCCCACCCGTCGCCTCGCCGAACAGGGCAATAAGTTCGTCGCGGACAATCTTGACGACTTGGTGCGTCGGCGAGAGGCTCTTGAGGACGGCCTGGTCGGTGGCCTTGTCGCGGACCCGGCTGATGAAGGCCGACACGACATTCAGGTTGACGTCGGCCTCGAGCAGCGCCGTGCGGATATCGCGCAGTACACGCTCGACCGTCGCCTCGGAGAGGCGGGTTTCGCCCCTCAGCGACTGGAAGACATCCTGAAATCGTTGACTCAGCAGGTCGAACACAACAGTTCCGTCGGGGCGCGGCGGCCACCGGACGGGAGCACACCACTCCCCCGGTCTGCGACCGCGCAAACCCTTATATTACGGGCAGTTCCGCGCAGGCGTCAAACGCTGCGCAGGCGATGCCCCAGTCGCCGCTTCTTGGTGCGCAGGTAGGCACGGGTCTCCGGAGGCACGGGCACCTCGAGGGGCACGGTCGACTCGACCGACAGCCCGTAGCCTTCTAGACCCACGAACTTGCGGGGATTGTTCGTCAGCAGCCGCATCGACCGCACGCCGAGGTCGCGCAGAATCTGTGCGCCGATGCCGTAGTCTCGCTGGTCGGCCTTGAACCCCAGCCGCTCATTGGCTTCCACGGTGTCGAGGCCGCCGTCCTGCAGCGCATATGCCCGCAGCTTGTTGGCGAGGCCAATACCGCGCCCTTCCTGATTGAGATACAGCAGCACCCCCCGGCCCTCGGCGGCGATGCTCGCCATGGCCGTCTCAAGCTGCTGACCGCAGTCGCATCGCGCCGAGTGGAACGTATCACCAGTCAGGCATTTCGAATGCACACGCACCAGCACGCCGGCCCCGGTGCCGATCTCGCCACACACCAGGGCCACGTGGGTCTCACGGTCGAGGCGGCTTTCGTAGCCGTGAATGCGGAACGCCCCGTGGCGTGTCGGCAGGTCGGCCTCGGCCACCTTCTGCACCAGCCCTTCGGTCCGCATACGGTAGCTGATGAGATCCGCCACCGTAATCATCAGCAGGCCATGCTTGCGGGCAAACCGCGACAGCTCGGGCACCCGCGCCATGCTGCCGTCACGGCTGGCGATCTCGCAGATGACACCGGCCGGGTACAGCCCGGCAATCCGGGCCAGGTCCACGGCCGCCTCGGTCTGGCCCGCACGCACCAGCACGCCGCCGTCCCGCGCCCGCAGCGGAAACACGTGGCCCGGTCGCGCAAGATCCGCGGCGGTGGTACCAGACGCAATCGCCGTGCGGATGGTCGTGGCCCGATCCGCAGCCGAGATCCCGGTGGTGGTGCCCTGCTTTGCCTCGATGCCGATGCAGAACGCCGTCTCGAACTGCGTCGAGTTCTGCTGCACAGGCACCTGAAGCGGAATCTGCAGCGCGTCGAGTCGCTCCGCCGTCATCGGCAGGCAGATGAGTCCGCGACCGTGGGTCATCATGAAGTTGATGGCTGCCGGCGTCACCTTCTCGGCCGCGATCGTGAGGTCGCCCTCGTTCTCGCGGTCGGCATCGTCGACCACGATGATGATGTCGCCACGGCGGAAGGCCGCGACTGCCTCGTCGATGGACGCAAACGGCGAACGGCGGGCGCGCGGGGTGCGGCGGGCAGGGGGACGGGGGCTCATGCGGATCGATGCTCCAGGGTGCGGACCACGTACTTGCCAATCATGTCGCACTCGAGGTTGACGCGGTCACCCACCCGCACATGCTGCAGGGTCGTATGCGCCCACGTGTAAGGAATCACCTGCACGCTGAAGCGATCGCGCGACAGCGTGGCCACCGTCAGGCTGATGCCATCGACGGCGATCGACCCTTTGGGAATCACGTACGCGGCCAGCGTATCGGGCAGGGCCACGGTGACCCAGTGCGATTCACTGTCCGGCCGTACCTCGACGACCTCGGCCGTGCCATCGACATGGCCGAGCACAAAGTGTCCGTCGAGCCGCCCGTCCGGTCGCAGTGGCCGTTCCAGATTGACGACCTGCCCCACGTGCGGTGACCCGAGCGTCGTGATGCGCGCCGTCTGCGGACCGACATCCATCCAGACCGTGGCCTCGTCACGTGCCACCACCGTCAGGCATACGCCGTTCACTGCCAGGCTGGCCCCGAGGGCCAGTGCTGGCGCGAGCGCCGTCTCGATGCCGAGGCGCAGGTGGTCGGTGCCAGGTGTCAGCGTCGAAATCCGGCCCGTGGCTTCAATGATTCCCGTGAACATCGAACTCCATCCAGATATCAGCACCAACCGCATCGGTGCGATTCGGTTTTCGACCACCGGCCGTCATGTCCCCGGTGCCGAAGGCGGGAACGCCCTGTGGGCCGAGGGTGCGACCCGGTGACTGCACCACCAGAATGCGGTCGACGAGGTCCGCGTCCAGCAGAGCCCGATGCAGCCGCGCCCCACCTTCCACCAGCAGCGTCGAGACATCGAATGTCAGCAACGCTTGAAGGGCCTCGGCGAGGGTCTGTCCTGCGGCGACCACCGCGACGGCGTGCTGTCGCAGCATCGCTGCCCGCTCGGGCTGCGCCGCCAGGGCCTCCGCCGTTGTCAGCACCACCACCGGCCCCTCGTCAATCGTCCGCACGAGCGCGGAGGTCACCGGGGTCCGCAGGCGGCGGTCGAACACGACGCGCATCAGCGGCCGCGGTCGCACCGAGTCGCGCGCGGTCAGCAACGGGTCATCCACCAGTACCGTCTCTGAGCCGACGGCAATGGCATCAACCGTCGCCCGCAGGCGATGAATGCGTCGCCATGATTCAGGTCCGCTGATCGTGGTGCGGCATCCGGGGGCTTCGGCAATCATCCCGTCGGCACTGACGCCCGCCTTGAGGATCACCTCCGGTCGTCCGGCCGTGTGTACGCGGATGAAGCCCCGGTTCAGTTCCCGGGCCTCGTCCTCGAGCAGACCCACCTCGACCTGCAGACCTGCGGCACGCAGTTCCGCGATGCCACGGCCATTGACCAGGGGATTGGGATCAGGCATGGCCAACACCACCCTACGGACACCGCTGGCAATCACGCGCCGGGTGCACGGGGCTGTGCGGCCCTGATGACAGCACGGCTCGAGGGTCACATACATCGTCGCCCCGCGTGCGAGCGGGCCTGCCTCGTCCAGCGCATTCACTTCCGCGTGCGCTGCGCCCGCCTTCCGATGACGCCCCTGACCGACGACGAGTCCGTCCGGAGACACGACCACGGCACCGACCATCGGATTCGGCGTCGTGCCCGCTCGCGCGCGTGCCGCATGGAAGAGTGCGCGGCGCATGTAATCGCCGTCGGTCACCACTGCTCCCGGAAGAGGGCATCGACGTAGCGCGCCGCGTCGAAGGGCAGCAGGTCGTCAATGCTCTCACCCACACCAACGAAACGGATCGGCAGCTTGAGGTCGTGAGCAATGGCGACGACGATCCCGCCCCGGGCCGTGCCATCGAGCTTGGTCAGCACGATGCCAGTGACGCCGGCAACGGCCATGAACTCGCGCGCCTGCGTCAGCGCATTCTGCCCGACCGTCGCATCGAGGACGAGCAGTGTTTCATGCGGGGCCCCGGGCACCTCGCGGGCGATGACGCGCCGAATTTTCTCGAGTTCCTGCATCAGGTTGGTGCGCGTGTGCAGTCGGCCGGCCGTGTCGACGAGCACCAGGTCGCGACCGCGAGCCTTGGCCGCCGTGACCGCATCGAAGACCACCGCCGCCGGATCGGCTCCTTCACGTGCACGCACCAGATCCACGCCGGCCCGATCGGCCCAGACCTGTAACTGATCGACGGCCGCCGCCCGGAAGGTGTCGGCCGCGCAGATGAGCGGGGTGCGTCCGGCCTGCTTCCACTGGTTCGCCAGCTTGCCGACGGTCGTGGTCTTCCCGGTGCCGTTTACGCCCACGACCAGCACCACACGCGGACCACTGACGGGCTCGACGGGCGGACGATCGGCAGCAGCCAGCACCCGCAGCAGTTCCTCGCGCACCATCGCACGGAGCGATGCCGTGCCCCGGGCTCGCGCCCCCACCGCCGCCACGATGTCGCGCGAGGCCGAGACCCCGACGTCAGCCACGAGCAGCAGATCTTCGAGGCCATCCAGCGTGTCCATGCCGAACGCCGTCTCGTCGCCGGGACGGCCCTCGTGGCCCCGCACGAGGGCCTCAAACTGGTCGGCAATCTGGCGTGCGGTGCGGCTGAGCCCCGCCTTCAGTCGATCAAAAACGCTCATACGCGTGTGGGTGCTTCCCTTATTGATGCTCGGCGCGCTGCCGACGTCCCATCAGCTGCCGCACGGCCTCCGGGGCATCGATATGCCCGGCCAGGACGGCCGCCATCTGTTCAGTGATGGGCAATTCCACGCCATAGCGGGCGCCCAGTTGCAGGGCGGCCTCTGTGGTGCGCACGCCCTCCGCCACCATTTTCGTAGCGGCCACGATGTCGGCGAGGCTCCGCCCTCGCGCCAGCTCGATGCCCACGTGGCGGTTGCGGCTGAGACCACCGGTACAGGTCAGCACGAGGTCGCCCAATCCGGCCAGACCCGCCAGTGTTTCGCGCTGGCCGCCCATGGCGACGGCCAGCCGCGTCAGTTCCGCGAGGCCGCGCGTAATGAGCGCCGCCTGTGCATTCGGTCCCTGCCCGAGTCCTTCGGTCACCCCGGCCGCGATGGCCATCGTATTCTTGAGGGCGCCGCCGACTTCCACGCCAATCAGGTCGTGACTGCCGTACAGCCGCATCCAGGGCGTGCGGAACTCGGCCTGCACGAGGGTCACGGTGTCAGGCTTCGCCGCCGCCACCACCACCGCGGTCGGCCGTCGTGCGGCCAGTTCCCACGCAAAGCTGGGTCCCGACAGCACGGCGACATCGCCTGCCCGAGGCAGGCAATCGTGCAGCACCTCGCTCATGCGCAGCAGGCGACCGGCCTCGATGCCCTTCACGGCACTCACCACGACGGCGCCGGCGTCCATGCCCGGAGCCATCGCCGCAGCCACCGCGCGCAGTCCGTGCGAGGGCACCGCCATCACGATGAGCGGTGCGACGCGAACCGCATCGGCCAGATCCGTGGTCACCGTGAGGCTCGCTGGAAACGAGACATCGGCCAGGTATACCGGGTTCGCACGCCGCGCCCGCATCTCGGACACAAGCTCCGCCGATCGCGCCCACAGGGTCACGTCATGGCCACTGGCCGCCAGGTGCACAGCAAGTGCGGTGCCCCAGCTGCCGGCACCCACCACGGCAACCCGTGACAGGGTGCGGGCGTAGCCCTGATCGTGCGTTGGATCCGTCATGCCTGAGGCGCCTCCGGCACACGCCAGTCGACGGTGAGCGGCACCCCCGTCAGATGCCGACGCAGCAGGTCGAGGGCGGTCAGGGCCGCAAAGCGCCTTACCCCCGCACGATCGCCCGCAAACCGGCAACACAGCGCGTGAACCTGCGAGGATGTGCGGTCGGCGACGGCGAACCAGACCGTGCCCACGGGTTTCGCGCTGGTCCCCCCGCCCGGCCCGGCAATGCCCGTGACAGCCACTGCGACCGATGCCGACGAATGCGTCAGGGCACCGGTCGCCATGGCGCGGGCCACAGGACCGCTGACGGCCCCATGCGACTCGATCAGATCGGATGGCACGCCCAGCCAGTCGCGCTTCGCCCCGTTGCTGTAGACCACGGCACTGCGGTCGACATAGTCGGAACTGCCCGGGACCTCGGTCAGCAGCGCCGTCAGCAGGCCGCCCGTGCACGACTCGGCCGCCGTGACCGTCGCTCCCGTCGCCCGGAGCAGATCACCCACCACCTCACTCAGCGACCGGCCATCCACCGACACCACATCGCCGCCGAGCACCTGCTGCAGGGCCGTCACTTTTCCGTCCAGCAGCGACCGCCCCGCCTCGGCGTCACTGGTCACGGTCGACAGGTGCAGTTCGATGACACCGCCCGACGCAAGAATGGTCGTGGTCACCGCGGGCATCTCGTGCGCCCACGGCGTGTAGAGCGGATGCACACGCGCATCCACGCCCGACTCGGTCCGGCCGGCCACGCGGAGCACGCGACGCATCAGGTGCGCCGGTGACCCGTGCTCGGCCAGCCACTCGCGCACAGGCCCTTCCAGCATGGGCCGCATCTCCGACGGCGGTCCCGGCAGCAGAATCACGACGCCTGTGTCATGCGACAGCCACAGCCCCGGGGCACTGCCCCGCGTGTTGGGAATCACCCGCCCCCCCGCAGGCACCTGCGCCTGACGCCGGTTCGACTCGGGCATGGCGAGGCCCCGTACCGTGAACCGCTCGCGAATCTGCTCGACCAGTGCCGGATCTTCCTGCAGTGGTCGTTCCAGCACCGCCGCCACCACGTCTCGCGTCAGGTCATCCTCCGTCGGGCCGAGTCCTCCGGTGACCACAACGAGGGCATGCCGTTCGACGGCCATCCGGATGCAGGCGGCGAGTTCGTCGGGCGCATCACCCACGACGGTCTTGGCCGCCACCTCAATGCCCAGGGCATTGAGGACGTCGGTGATGGCCAGGGAATTGGTATCGACCTTCGTCAGCGTGAGCAGTTCGCTGCCCACGGCCACGATGGCGGCACGGCGTCCCATCATCAGACGAGCATCCACTCGGGCCGCCACCAGATCAGCAGTCGGACGGCCAGGTGGGCGTAGATACCCGCCATCGCATCATCGAGCATGATGCCCCAGCCACCCGGCGCTGCTTCCAGTCGACCTGCCGGATAGGGCTTGATGACGTCGAAGATGCGGAACAGCACGAACCCTGCGGCGATGCCCCCCCACCCCAGAGGAAGGGCGGCCAGCGTGATCAGCATTCCCAGCACCTCATCGATGACAACGGGACCGGGGTCGCTGATGCCCAGGATCTTCTCGGTCTGCGTGGCGGACCACACCCCGACCGCGAACACCACAGCAATGGTCACGGCCTCGAACAGAGGCGAGGCCGACCAGCGAACCGCCGCGTAGAGAGCCAGCGCCGCAAACGACCCGACGGTGCCGGGCGCCACGGGCGCGAATCCGACATAGCCGAACGTCGCAATCATCAGGGTCAGCGTCTTCATTGCACGACCACCTCGGTGCCGGTCAGGCGGTCGTGCAGCGTGCGACGCCCGGGCAGCAGCAGGAACGGAACGTAGACCAGCCCGAGGCTGGCCACCGCGGCAACGGACAGCGCGGCTCGGGCGACGGCGGTATCGAGACCGATCCCTCCCCCTCCGTGCATCTGCACCGAGACCCTCATCAGCATCTTTCCCAGTGTCTGACCGCATCCCACGAGGCCGAACACCTGGTAGACCATCGCCGTGAGCACGCCAGCCCCGGCCAGTGGCATCGGGGCCAGCAGGCGAAGGCCGTCCTGCGTCAGCGGCAGGTCGGTCACGCGGAGCGTCGCCCAGGTGACGGCGCCGACCACACCACACCAGAAGCCGATGTCAATGAGCGCCGCCACGATGCGAAGCGAGACCGCCGCCGGCATTCCGGCCCGACCGCGTGTCGCCTCCCGCCCGGTCTCGTCATCGACGGCAGCCGCGGCCGTGGTGCCTGCGCCTGGCACCGGCGGTGTGGCCTCAGGTTCCCCATCGAGTGGCAGGGGGGCCGACGCCGGGACGGGTTCCACGGGACGGGGATACCGGCGCGCTCGCTGCGCGTCAGACGCTGACCGCCGCACTGACAGCGGCTGGCCTGCCGGTCGTGGCGGAGGCACCGGAGCCGACACCAGTGGCAAGTCGTCGGCGGCGAGCAGGGGCAGCTCGCTGTCCGGAGCCTGCAGGGGCGGGTCGGCAGGGGTCGATACCGGCGTGGCCAGGGCGAATTCGAATCCGCAGTGGCGGCACCGGTCGATGGCATCAAATCCGACGTACTGGCACTTGGGGCACTTCATCGTGCTCCGCCCCCGTCTGCGGCTGCGGGTCCGGCGGATGGTGACACGGCCAGCAGGGCCTGCTGAATGCGGGCCACCAGCGCATCGGCGTCTGCACGCCGTGCGTCACCGGGACCAATGCGATCGCACTCCGCCAGGGCATCGTGGACACGCCCCGCCTCCACCAGTGCCCGACATCGGCGCAGAGCGCCATCGGACACGCGCGGTTCAGGCAGCACCGTGAGGCTGTCGGGAAGAGGCGCGATGGGTGCCGCACTCGTGCCCCACGCCGCTGGCCGCAGGGCCGCCGCAGGGCCGAACGCCAGGGCCCCCACGAGCCCGACGCCCACGACGAGCCACGCGACCCAGGCAGGTCCGACCACCGCCGCCGTGCGTGACCCGTCGGCCAGAGCCAGTCTCGGGGTGGCGTCGTCTGCGTCGTCAAGCCTGCCAGCCGGGGCCACGCGCGATTCCGGTGCGAGGCGATCGAGGCGGCTGAGCATCCCGAGGGCCACGTCGTGCGACGCGTCGGCGTCCAGCACCTCGGCGAAGAGTACCCGGGCGCGCTCGACGTCACCGCGTTCGAAGGTATCGACGCCCTCGGCCGCCAGCAGATCGGTGCGCCGCTGACGTTCAGCCAGCGCCGTGCGGGCCCGCTCGATGTAGGCACGTGCCCGACCATGGTCACGGTCGAGAAAGAGCACACGGGTCCAGATGTGAATCGCCGATTCGAAATCGCCCGCCAGGTACGCATCGAGTCCGGAGACCAGCAGCGCGTCGATGCGCCCGTCTGGATCGGGACGGGCACCGCCCGCGACGGTCTGTGGAGAGTCGATCATGGCGTCGAGACAGTTCAGTATAGCGCCGCATCCCCGCCGCATTTCCGCTCCGCCGGATGTGATAGAAACTCAGGGCATGGCGTTGATTGAGTGCGTCCCCAACATCAGTGAAGGCATCCGCACCGACGTGGTCGCTGGCATCGCGCAGGAGCTGCGGGGCATCGACGGGCTGCACGTGCTGGACGTGCAGTCTGACCCGACCCACAACCGCAGCGTGCTGACCCTGGCGGGGACGCCCGAGGTGCTGCGCCGCGCCCTTCCTCGCCTGTGCGAACTGACCATGGCCGCCGTCGACCTTCGGACGCAGCGGGGCGAACATCCGAGGCTGGGAGCCGTCGACGTGATGCCATTCATTCCACTCGAGGGGGCCACGATGGCTGACTGCGTCGCGCTGGCGCGGCAGGTCGGCGCCGAGCTGGGCGAACGGCTCGCCCTGCCCGTCTACCTCTACGAGGAAGCCGCCACCACACCGGCCCGCAGGAACCTCGAGGACATCCGCCGCGGCGAGTTCGAGGGCCTGGAGGACAAGATGCGCCTGCCCGAGTGGGCCCCAGACTTCGGACCGGCCACGCCCCACCCCACCGCCGGCGCCGCCGTGGTCGGGGCACGTATGCCCCTGATTGCCTACAACATCAACCTCGCCACCGGCCGTGTCGATGTGGCCCGGAAGATCGCCTCGGCCGTGCGCATGAGCAGCGGCGGTCTCCGCTACGTCAAGGCCATGGGCCTCTCGCTCGAAGGACGACCGGTGGTGCAGGTGTCGATGAACCTGACCAATTTCGAGAAGACTCCGATGCACCGCGTGTTCGACATGGTGCAGCGTGAAGCGGCCCGATACGGCGTGGCTGTGCTCGAGTCTGAGATTGTGGGTCTGGTGCCCCAGGCGGCCCTGCTGCAGGTAGCCGCGCACTATCTGCAGCTGGAGGGATTCTCGACCCGCCAGGTGCTCGAGCACCGCCTGCAGCAGCGCTGACGGATCACGCCCCGTCGCGCCGGGGAAGGATGCCGAAGGCCCGCATTTTCTTGTAGAGGTTCGAGCGTTCGAGCCCGAGCAGTTCGGCCGTGCGCGACATGTTGCCCTGCGCCCGCGCGAGTGTGCGCAGGATGAACTCGCGCTCGAACGCGTCGCGTGCCTCGGCCAGCCGTGTGCCTGCGGCCCCGGATGCCGCCTCGCGCACGACGCCGTGGCGTGCGTCGTCGCCGAGGAAGGCCACCTCGTCGGCCGACACGGTGTCGTCGTGCCCCATGATGATGAGCCGCTCGACGGCGTTGCGCAGTTCGCGGACGTTCCCCGGCCAGTCATACGCCTGCAGCCGGGCGGTCGCCTCGGGCGAGAGCCGGCGGATGCGCCGACCATACTCGCGCGCAATCGTGGCCATGAAGTGCTCGGCCAGCACGGCGATGTCCTCGCGCCGTTCGCGCAGCGGCGGAATGGTGATGGGTACCACGCTGAGACGGAAGAAGAGGTCCTCGCGGAAGCGGCCCTGTCGAATCTCGGTCTGGAGGTCCTTGTTGGTGGCGGCGAGCACGCGCACATCCACACGCACCCGCTGGGTGCCCCCCACGCGTTCGAGCGCTTGCTCCTGCAGCACGCGCAGCACTTTGGCCTGCGTCTTGAGACTCATGTCGCCAATTTCGTCGAGAAACAGGGTGCCGCCGTCGGCCTGCTCGAAGCGACCGGGACGATCGGCCACCGCGCCCGTGAACGCGCCACGCACGTGGCCAAACAATTCGGTCTCGATAAGTTCCTCGGGAATCGCCGCGCAGTTGACCTCGACGAAGGGCCGATGACGCCGACTACTCTGGTGGTGCATGAGCCGGGCCACCACCTCCTTGCCCGTGCCGTTCTCACCCAGAATGAGCACGCGGCCCGTGGTGGGCCCGGCGGTCTCGACCACACGGCGCAAGGCCTGCATCGCCGGGCTGTCGCCCACGAGCGTGACCGGCGAGTCGACCCGCGCGCGCAGGGCACGGTTTTCCTGCTCGAGCCGGTGCTGCCGCAGGGCATTGCGCACGACCAGCACTGTCTTTTCGAGCGACAGCGGCTTTTCCACGAAATCGAAGGCCCCGAGCTTGATCGCCTTGACCGCCTGCTCGATGCTGCCGTGGCCCGACATCATGACCACCCGAGCATCGACGCCGCGCTCGCTCAGGCGCTGGAGGGTCGTCAGGCCATCGATGCCGGGCAGCCAGATGTCGAGCACGATGACGTTATACGCACCTGTGACCGCGCGCTCGAGGCATTCTTCGCCCGAGGCCGCTGTGTCAACGGCCAGCCCTTCGTCCGACAGCACGCCGGCGACCGACGACCGGACGCCGGGCTCATCATCCACCACCAGAATCGACGCCATGACGTGCGTGCCCCTACCGCGGAAGCTCTATCGTGAAACGCGTGCCGCGTGGCAGGTGGTCAGCCACCGTGATGTTGCCGCCATGTTCGACGACAATCCGACGCACGATGGCGAGCCCCAGACCGCTGCCCCGGCCCTTCGTGGAGTAGTACGGCAGGAAGAGCTGCTCCCGCTCATTCACCGGGAGCCCCGGCCCATCATCGGCGACGCCGATGCGAACCACTCCGGCCTGTGCGTCGTGCACCGCATCGAGCCACACCATTCCCTGACGGTCCATTGCCTCGATGGCATTGTCGATCAGGTTGATCAGCACGCGCTTCATCTGTTCAGGGTCGGCCCTGATCACGAGCGCATCGGGCCCTGGCTGCACATCGAACCGCACGCCGTCGACCACTCCGCGATAGAGCGACAGCACCTCGTCGAACAGGCGACTGACCGTCACCACCGTCACGCGTGGCGCAGGCATGCGCGCAAACTGGGCAAACTCGTCGACCAGGCCCTTCAACGATTCGACCTCTCCCGTAATCGTCGCTGTGCATTCCCGCACCAGCGCATCACGGGGGGGCTCGAGGTCGCTCAACTGACGCCGCAGGCGCTCCGCCGAGAGCTGGATGGGCGTGAGGGGATTCTTGATTTCGTGCGCCAGACGACGGGCCACCTCGCGCCAGGCCGCCACCTTCTGCGCGCGGACGAGCGGGGTCACATCATCAACGACCAGCACACACCCGTCGTCCAGGCCTGTCGCGTCGATGAGCGGGGTCACGACGGCGCTCAGGTGGCGTTCACTGCCCTCGTGCACGAGTTGCACTTCGCCGGCTACCGTGTCGCCCCCGGGCCCCGGCGTCCGCCGGAGCAGGAGGTGACTCAGCGGCTCAAGAGCCGGGCGCCCGAATATCGGGGTCGCCATCGCTCCGACGGCATCAGGCGCGAGCGACAGCAATCGCTGCGCCGCACGGTTGACCGTGGTGATGCGGCCGTCCCGATCGATCAACACCACACCTGCGGCAATCCGCTCGACCACCGTTTCGATGTAGCGCCGGCGGCGTTCGCCATCGGCATGCTGCCGGGCGAGATCGCGCCCGGCCGCTTCCAGTTGCTGCCGTGAGTGCGCCACATCGTTGGCCATCGCATTGAAGGCCTCGACCATCGCGGCAAATTCGTCGGTGGCCTCGACCTGAATCCGCTGGTGGTAGTGACCGGCGCTGATCTCGCGCGCCGCAACCGAGAGCGCCTGCACCGGCCGCGTAATGCGCTTGGCAAGGTAGAGGCCGACCCAGGACGAGCCCACCAGGATCAGCAGGGTCGCCATGATGAAGAACGACAGATACACGCCCGCCAGCGGCTGCCGCAGCACGCGCAGCTGCGAGTAATCCTCGTAGGCCGCCGTCAGCCGCTTCGCCCGTTGCGCGAGGCCCCCGGACAACCGTTCAGACACCACGACGACGCCGGTGACCCGACCGCTGCGGGTCATCCGCTCGGCCACCCGGAGCCACTCGGCACCGTCGGTGCCCGGATCAATGCCCCAGGGCCCGTCGGCTGTGGCATCGAGGGCCTGACGCGCCAGTCGTGCAGGTTCCCCGGCGGAATCGGTCGGGGCCTCCCGCCCCGGCACCAGGGCCAGGACGGGCTGCAACTGAAGCGTGCGGCCCCTGGTCTCCGCACGAAAGACATCGATCCGCACCTCGGCGGCGGTCCCGGCTTGCTGCTGCACGGCCAGCCGCAGGGCCGAGCCGTCACCGTCAGAGGGCACCTCGGCCAGCCGCTGAGCCAGCCGACGGGCCTGCGCGCGGGTGCTCTGCTGGCGCTCCGCGTAATAGTCGGCCGCAATGCCGTTCGCCGACGCGAGGATGTCGTCCATGGGCGTCGCGAACCATCGGTCCACGGTGGTGAGCACCACGCGGCTGCCGACGAGCAGCACGAGCAGCGCGGGCACCACCGTCAGGCCCAGCATCATCAGCACGAGCTTGGCGCGGAACCTGGCGAATGGCAGCCGCCGCCGGCCCTCGATGAGCGACTTGATGACGTTCCGGCCCAGCAGAAACAGCAGGGCCAGCAGCATCGTGAAATTCGTCACCGTCAGGGCGTACAGCACGCCCTCGGCCAGCAGGTCCGGGGCGAGGCTCGACACCCGCCCCTCGGCCACCACCAGCGCGACAATGATGACCACCAGCACGGCAATCCCCGCCAGGATGAGGCGGGGATTGTCTCGAAACGGCCGGCGTTCAGCAGGGGCAGCCACGGTGGTGTGCCCGTTCAGTCCTTGGTCTTGAGCAGATCGGTCAGTTCGGACATGAACTCACCGATGTCCCGGAAATGGCGATAGACCGACGCGAACCTGACGTAGGCCACCTTGTCGAGCCGCTTGAGCTCTTCCATCACAAAGGCCCCGACCTCCTGCGTGGCGATTTCCCGGTCGGCGCGCTCCTGCAGCATCGATTCGACGCGGTCGGCCACGTCTTCGATCGCCGCCAGACTCACCGGCCGTTTTTCGCAGGCCTTGAGCAGGCCGCCCATCAGCTTCTGCCGCTCGAACCGTTCGCGGGTGCCATCCTTCTTGACCACCATGTAGGGAATCTCGTCGATTCGCTCGTAGCTGGTGAACCGTCGATGGCACTCATCGTTGAGGCACTGGCGGCGACGCCTGATGACGTCACCCTCACGGCTCTCCCGGGAGTCGACGACCTTGTCGCCGATGTGACCGCAATAGGGACACTTCATGGCTGCTCCTGTCTGTCACCGGCATCCGTGGCATCGGGTACCGCCCTGATGACCCGCAGGTCGAGGCCGTCATGCAGGGCGTAACCCAGCCCCAGCACGACCGTGGGGACCGTCGACGTGGCGTGCAGCACGAGCGCGGCGGCCACTGCGGCATTGTTGTCGATGCCGAACAGCGCTGTCGCCCCCAAACGGAACGCCTCGTGGAACCCGCCCACACCGCCCGGCGTCGGAATGGCCACGCCGACCACGAGCAGGGCCATCAGCAGCCAGCTGCCCGGAAACGAAATCTCGAGGGCAAAGGCCCGCCCCACCGCCCAGGTCTCGAGACAGATGACCAGCCACAGCACGAGCGACCAACCCAGCGCCGCCAGCAGCCGGGACGGGCGCCGCAGCGCGGCGCACCCTTCCGCGAGTCGGCGAATGACGGACTCCAGCAACCAGGCGACCCGTGCCGGCAGCACGCGGTTGGCCCGTTGAAACAGGCGCTGCATCCACGTCTCGTGGCCAGCCAGCGCGTACAGGCCCGCCAGCGCAGCCAGCCCGAGAGGGGCCGCCGTCATGCCCCCGAGGCGCACGGCATCGAGCACCGCAGAGTCGCGCGTGCGTAACTCGTGGGCCATCAGCACGAGCGCCGCCGCCAGCAGGCCGAGAATCGCCACCAGATCGAGCAATCGCTCGAGCAGAATCGTCGCGAAGGTGGCGGTCGGATTCAGCCCTTCCCGTCGGGCCAGCAGGTAGGGTCGCAGCACTTCGCCCGCGCGCGCCGGGAGCACAGACGAGGCCCCGAAGCCGATGAGCGTCGTCGCGAAGGCCGTGCGGAATCGCGTGGGTCCGAGCGGGGCCAGCAGATACTGCCAGCGCTCGGCCCGCACGACATACGACAGCACCACGAGCGCCACGGCCCCCGCGAGGTAGGCAGGGTCGGCCGTCAGCAGCGCCGCCCTGACGCCATTCCCGTCGGCATTGCGGAGAAACAGCCAGAGCAGCAGGGCCGCCAGGCCCACACCCAGCAGCGTGCGGAGGAAGGAGCGCACGACGACGACATGTTACACGGTGCGAAGGCCGACCATGGCCGATGGGGCGCCGGCGGTGTTCCCTGATCTTGCGCGCGCGTGCGCCGGCCCGGTACCATGGCGGCTCGCTCATGCCACACGCGCCGCTGCTCGACACTGTCTGCCCCGACCTGTCCCTCGTCCGCCGCGGCAAGGTCCGCGATGTCTACGCCGTCGGCGACGACCTTGTCATGGTGGCCACCGACCGCATTTCGGCGTTCGATTACGTGCTCGGCTCGGGCATCCCCGACAAGGGACGCATCCTGACACAGCTGTCGGCCTTCTGGTTCGCCCGTACGCGTCACATCGTGGCCAACCACCTCATCGAGACCGATGTGCGGCGCTACCCGGCCGCCACCGCCCCGTATGCCGATCAGTTCGAGGGTCGTTCGATGCTGGTGCGTCGCACGACTCCCCTCCCCGTCGAATGCGTGGCCCGTGGCTATCTGTCAGGGTCGGGCTGGAAAGACTACACGGCCACCGGGGCCCTCTGCGGACACGCCCTGCCCGCCGGACTCCGTGAGTCTGACCGCCTGCCCGAGGTGCTCTTCACCCCGGCGACCAAAGCCGAGTCGGGCCACGACGACAACATCACCGAAGCCGAGGCCGCGGCCGTCGTCGGCGCCGACCTGCTGGCACGCCTCAAGCACCTGACGCTCGAGCTCTACGCGTACGGCGTCGCCCATGCGGCCTCCTGCGGCATTGTTCTGGCCGACACCAAATTCGAGTTCGGATTGACCGCGGCCGGCGACCCGCTGCTGATTGACGAGGCACTCACGCCCGACTCCTCGCGCTACTGGCCGGCCGATCAGTACGCGCCCGGCGGTCCCCAGCCCAGCTTCGACAAGCAGTATGTGCGCGACTATCTCGAGTCGATCCGCTGGAACAAGCAGCCGCCTGTACCGTCCCTGCCACCTGACGTGGTCGCCCGCACCCGCGACAAGTATCTCGATGCCTACCGGCGCCTGACCGGTGCAGCGCTTGTGCTGGGCGACTGAGGCCCCGACGGCCCGATGAAGGAACAGCTCGACACACTCGTGGGCGAAATGGTCACGCGCGGCATCAGTCTTGAGGATGCCCAGCGCGAGTTCGAGGCGCACTTCATCACCCGCGTCCTGCGCCATCATCGCGGCAACGTCAGCCGCGCCGCCACCGTGCTCGGCATGCACCGCAACACGCTCACCCGCAAGCTGCGCACCCTGCGCATCCGGGCCCGCCGTCCGTCGCCCCCCGCAACGCCCACGACTTGACAGCCCGCACGCGGGGTCTGCTACGATTAGCACTCGTTTATAGTGACTGCTAGCCGCACGAGGGGTCGAGTGCTAGCAGTGCATGAGACTGGCTGATAACCGTGGGTGCCCTCCGACGGGCGCCTGACCCCTCACTGGACACAGATGGAGTCATGAGCATGGCATTGAGACCGCTTCACGACCGAATCCTCGTGCAGCGCACCGAGGAAGAAGAGCAGAAGTTCGGCGGCATCATCATCCCCGACTCGGCCAAGGAAAAGCCGCAGCAGGGCAAGGTGGTGGCCGTGGGCGCCGGCAAGGCTGACAAGGACGGCAAGCGCATTGCGCTCGACGTGCAGGCAGGTGATGTGATCCTCTTCGGGAAGTACTCGGGGCAGGAAGTGAAGGTCGACGGCGAAGATTACCTGATCATGCGCGAGGACGAAGTCCTGGCCGTGGTCGAGGGTAAGTAGTCACAGGACGGAGACGAAGACACTCATGGCAAAGCAGATTATCTACGGCGAACAGTCGCGGCAGGCCATTCTCCGCGGCGTCAACCAGCTGGCCGATGCGGTCAAGGTGACCCTCGGCCCCAAGGGCCGCAACGTGGTCCTCGACAAGAAGTTCGGCTCACCCACCATCACCAAGGACGGCGTGACGGTGGCGAAGGAAATCGACCTCAAGGATCCGCTCGAGAACATGGGCGCGCAGATGGTGCGCGAAGTGGCGAGCAAGACGTCCGACACGGCCGGTGACGGTACGACGACGGCGACGGTGCTGGCGCAGGCGATTTATCGCGAGGGCGCCCGCAACGTGGTGGCCGGTGCCAACCCGATGGAACTGAAGCGCGGCATCGAGAAGGCCGTTGAGGCCATGACGGCTGAGATCCGGTCGATGGCCAAGCCGGTGAAGGGCAACATGATTGCCCAGGTCGGCACCATCTCCGCCAACTCGGATCACACGATCGGCAGCATCATCGCCGAGGCGATGGAAAAGGTCGGCAAGGACGGCGTCATCACCGTCGAAGAGGCCAAGACGCTCGAGACGACGCTCGACGTGGTCGAGGGCATGCAGTTCGACCGCGGCTACCTGTCGCCCTACTTCGTGACCGATCCCGAGCGCATGGAAGTGGCCCTCGAGAACCCGGTCATCCTGATCCACGAGAAGAAGATCAGCTCGATGAAGGATCTGCTGCCCGTGCTCGAGCAGGTGGCCCGTCTCGGCCGCCCGCTGCTCATCATCGCCGAAGAGGTCGAGGGTGAGGCACTGGCGACCCTGGTGGTCAACAAGCTGCGCGGTACCCTGCAGGTGGCCGCCGTCAAGGCCCCGGGCTTCGGCGACCGCCGCAAGGCGATGCTCGAAGACATCGCCATCCTCACCGGTGGCCGCGCCATCACCGAGGACCTCGGGGTGAAGCTCGAGAACATCAAGATGGAAGACCTCGGCCGCGCCAAGAAGGTCACCATCGACAAGGACAACACGACGATCGTGGAAGGAGCCGGTGACTCGAAGGCCATCGAAGGCCGCGTGCGCCAGATCCGCGTCCAGGTCGAGGAGACCTCGTCGGACTACGACCGCGAGAAGCTGCAGGAGCGCCTCGCCAAGCTCGTCGGCGGTGTCGCCGTCATCAAGGTCGGTGCCGCAACCGAGACCGAGATGAAGGAGAAGAAGGCCCGCGTCGAGGACGCCATGCACGCCACCAAGGCGGCCGTCGAAGAGGGCATCGTCCCTGGCGGCGGCACGGCGCTGATCCGCGCGAGCAAGGCCCTCGAAGGCCTGAAACTCACGGGTGACCAGGCCGTCGGGCTGCAGATCATCCGCCGCGCCATCGAGGAACCCTGCCGGTGGATCGCCACCAACGCGGGCCTCGAGGGCTCGATCATCGTCGAGAAGGTGAAGAACGGGAAGGGCGACGAAGGCTTCAACGCCGCCACGGACACCTTCGAAGATCTGGTGAAGGCCGGCGTCATCGACCCGGCCAAGGTCGTGCGTAACGCGCTGCAGAACGCCTCGTCGATCGCGTCGCTGCTCCTCACCACCGAGGCCCTGGTCTCGGAGATTCCCGAGGAGAAGAAGGAAGCGCCTGCGATGCCCGGCGGCGGCGGCATGGGCGGGATGTACTAGCGCGCTGGTGCTCCGGGGCCTCGGCCCCGGGGCGCACGTGCCCGGTTCCGTCAGGCCCGGCAGCATCCGCTGCCGGGCCTTTTTTTCGGCGTCCCCGGCGTCGCGTCGCTGGCAGGCAGAAAGCTCGCTCGCACGCGACAGACCATGTTCCACAAATACGAATCGCGCCGGACATGCATACGTCCTGCGTGCAGCGGCAGGTACGACGGAGTGCCAGAAGGCGGTGTCTCGTCACGCGGGCTGGGCGATGACTGGCACATACCCGCCATGGCACCCAGTCCGCGCGGGAGGCGGAGCAACGGCCGGGACGCGCGCTCGTTGGTGCCTCACCCGTGCCCGGTGACCCTGAACGTCAGGTTGTAGCGCAGGTCGCCCGTCAGGGGATGCTGCGCGGCCTTCAGTACGTCGATGCCGTGATAGGCGAGGCGAGAGGCACCGCCCCACACCACCACATCGCCGTGGTTCAGCCTGATGCGCCGAGGACGAGTGGCCCGCTCGAGGCCGCCGAAGAGAAATATGGCAGACACCCCGAGCGACACCGAGACAATCGGCTGACTGACGTCGCGCTCATCGCGGTCCTGATGCAGGGACAGCCTGCTCCCAGGCGCATAGCGATTGATGAGGCAGGCATCCGGCTCGAACATCGGATAACCCGCGTCAGCCGCCGCCGACCGGGCAATCGCCCTGAACCGCTCCGGCATGGCCGGCCATGATCGGGCACGCTCGGGATCATGTGTCGCGTACAGGTACCCGCGCCGATCACTCACCCAGCCCTGATCGCCGCAGTTGGTCATCGCCACCGACATCCGGTGTCCTCCCGGGGTCTCGAGGTGACGAAACGGAGCCTCCTCGGCAACGATCGCAATCGCGGCCAGCAGCGCCGGTGCCTCGTCGACCACCCATCCGCGCAACAACACCGCGCCCTCGGTCAGGGTCTCCCTCGATGGCCCATCCGGTTCGGGGAAGAGCGTGTCTGTCATCGTTCGCGGTCCAGAAGGGCGCGCTTCGTCACGGCCCCCCAGCGATACCCGCCCACCGTCCCGTCAGCGCGGCAGACCCGATGGCACGGCACCAGCACCGCCAGCGAATTCCGCGCACACGCCCGAGCCACCGCACGGTAAGTACGGGTCTCTCCGAAGGGAATGACCCGCAGGGCCTCCCAGACGCGCTGCTGGAACACGGTGCCACGGATGTCCAGCGGCAGGTCGGTGCCGAGCCGCGGAGAGTCGATCGCGTCAATGACCGATCGAATGACACCGACCATCGCGATGTCGGCCTGGCTGATTGTCGCCTTCGGGAACTGACGCGTCAGGTCCGCGACGAGGGCCTCAGGGGCGTCGCCCAGATACACGGCGCACACACCGATATCTGTCGCTGCCACGAGCGCGTATCCCAGCGGGCACTCGCTCACCACGTAGTGGATCGTCTCCCCCGCACCGCCAGACCGATAGCGCCCGGGCGTCATCCCGAATCGCTGCCGGGCCCCCTCATAGAACCGGTCTGACGACCCGAAGCCTGCGGCATGAAACGCCTCGGTCACCGACGCCGATGCGCCCAGCGTGGTGCGCATCCGTCCGTCTCGGACAGCCCGGGCATACTGACCGGGTGTCAGCCCCACCACCGCCTTGAACACCCGATGAAAGTGTTGCGGACTCATGCCCGCCCGGCGCGCCACGGCCGTCAACCCGGGTATGCGGATACGGCTGGCCATCCACTCGCGCGCCTGACGCACAACGGCCGGATGTCTGGCCGGCATCCCGGGACGGTAGCGGAGACAGGGACGGAAGCCGGCAGCGACGGCGTCTTCCCCTGTCTCAAAGAACCGCACATGCGCGCGTCTCGCCCTCCGCGACGGACATTCGGGCCGACAGTACACGCCGGTGGTGACGACACCGTACACAAACGCGCCCGGCGCGCGGTGCATGACCATCTGCCACCGCCTGCTGTTCAGTGACGAGTCCTTCCTGTCGTCCATCACCACCCCCTGCATCCGATCTGACGCCCCTCCGCACCGCGTGTGCGCAACGGGTCCGTGACCGAATCATGACGAGGAGGACTCGACCGGTGCACTCCGTTTCTTCCGACGACATCCAGGGAGCCACCGCGCGCGGCCGCGACCGCGGCTGACACTCGACCACGACGAAAGGGTTTGTCTGATCCGGGACGGATGTTCCTCGCCGCCGGGCCCCGTCCGCACACGGGCCGCGGCGACATGGGCGGCACGAGTTACCGCGCCGGTACCGCCTCCATCAGCAGCGCCAGCGCCCGGTCGAAGTCGTCGCCGCCCGGTCGCGCCCCCTTGAAGTGGCCGAGCCGCACCACCACCAGGTCATGTGACGGAATGATGAGCGTGGTCTGGCCGCCTGCGCCCGACATGTAATACGCCTCTTTGGGCACGGGCATGCCGCCCTCACCGTTGATCCAGAAAAAACCGCCACCGTACTGCGGCCGCTGGTCGGCCACCCACGCCGGGGCCAGCGTCGACACGTACGACACGTAGCCCTCCGGCAGCAGCCGCTCGCCGTTCCACACTCCATCCTGCAGATACAGATTGCCGAGGCGTGCCCAATCGCGCGCGGACATGAACTCGTAGCCCTGCGTCAGGTAGTTTCCGTACGGATCGGTTTCCATCACCATGGTGCGGATGCCGAGCTTGTCGAAGATCGCGCGCTGCGGATAGCTCAGATACGGCTCGCCGAGCTTCTCGGCCCCGAGGCGATTGAGGTAATTGGTCACCACGGGATCGGTGTTGCGATACCGTCCCACGGTGTTCGGGGGCCACTGCAGGGGGCGCGTGGCTGCAAAGGCGAACGTGTTGGCGGCCCCGGTGTAGAGATAGAGATGATCGGGATACGTCCCGTTCGGATCGTAGTCAGGATCATTCGGCGCCTTGATGCGCAGGCCGCTCGACATCCGCATGATGTCCCCAATGCGAATCGCCACACGCGGATCACCGGGAGTCTGCTGCCACTCGGGCACCGGGGCAGGCTGCCACAGGTCGTAGACGCCTCGGTGGATCAGCGTCGCCATCACCGTACCGGTGACGCTCTTGCCCATCGACCAGCTTTCGAGGGGCGTCGACGCGGTGATGCCGTCGCCGTAGCGCTCGGCGATGAGGCGCCCCTTGTGTGTCACCACGAACGCGGCTGTGTGTCCCTCAGGATGTGCGAACGCGGCGGCCACGGCCTCGGCCAATTTGTCTGCACGCAGGGTGGCCGGGTACGGTTCGTTCGGCAGCGTGTCCCCCATGGGCCACGGCGCCGTGGCGGGTACCGTAAGACGCCGCTCGATCCGCTCCGGCGTAAATGACAGGCGGTCGCTGCCCTCAGACAGGGTGATGCATCCCTGCGACTCGGGCCCCGTGTAGACGGCGACGCGGGTTGGTCCTCCGGGCACCGTCACCGACACCGTCTGCTTCTGGCGGTCCAGCACCGGTGCCCCCAACTTCGCTCTGATGGCATAGGGCGCCGAAAAATAGCCGACATGCTCGGCCGCAAAGGCCAGGTCGAGGCCCGTGATGAACACCGCCGAGCACATGGTCTTGGCGAACCCGGAGGCGTGGTGCGAGAGGGAGTCACCCGGGGGCGGCTCGTACGGCGTGGGCAGTTCGAGCGAGGCCGCCCGAGCCACGAGGGCCGCCGGCTTCTCGGCTGCGGCGTCAGACGCCACTGGAGGTGTCTGAGGCGGAGGTGAGCAGGCTGCTACGGCACCGGCGAATACACACACGACAGCAGTCAGGCGAACAGACACGGGCATCGGAGCCTCCTTGAACCGGTGCATCCTGACTCAACCGGGCGGATCACGCAAGGGCGTACGCCTGCCCGGCCTCGCGGGAATTCCCCGCGGATGTGGCAGACTGAGGGATTAGGAGAATCTGCGCCCATGCCGTCTACGTCTCAGACTCGTGTGGTCATGGCCCTGCTGGCTGCGGGCCTGGTGTCCGGGTGCTCATTTGTCACCAACCGCGCCACGCGCCTCGTGGCCGATACGCTGGCAACGCCGGGCACCACCATCACGTCCGACAACGATCCCGACCTGGTGCGTGATGCGGTGCCGTTTGCCCTGAAGACCTACGAATCGCTGCTGCAGTCGATCCCCAGGCACGTGCCCCTGCTGCGCGCCACCTGCAGCGGGTTCACCTCTTACGCCTACGGGTATCTCGCCACCGATGCCGACCTCGTGCGCCATACCGACCGCCAGACGGCCCGCGCGATCGACGCACGCACCCTCAACATGTATCTGCGGGCGAACGAGTACTGCATGCGTGCGCTGGAGGTGCGCTTCCCCGGCGTGCGGAAAGCCCTGCTGACCTCGCCGGCCACCGCCCTCTCCCGTGCGTCCAAGGAAGATGTCGAGCTCATCTACTGGACGGCGGCCTCGTGGGGCCTCGCCATGGCCCTCAGTCCCGACACGCTGGCCATCGACTTTCCCGCCGTCCGCGCCCTGGTCGAACGCGGTCTCGCGCTCAACGAGACGTGGTACTACGGCGCGCTGCACGAACTCATGATCGTCATGGAAGGCCAGGAACTGCTCGGCGGTTCACACGAGAAGGCGCGCGGACACTTTCAGCGTGCCGTCGACATCCAGAAGGGCCTGTCGCCCGGGCCTTATCTCTCGCTGGCCACGGCCGTGACCGTCGCCACGCAGAACCGCACCGAATTCGATGAGCTCATGACCAAGGCCCTGGCCGTCGATCCCGAGGGCAATCCCTTGGAACGACTGACCACGCTGCTGCTGCAGCGGCGGGCCCGCGCGATTCAGGCGCAGGCCGAGTTTCTCTTTCTCTCCCGGGAACCGTAACGTGTCGCGGGCCGTCCCACCCCGCATGGAGTTGCGTGCATGCTGAAGTCCTTCCGTCTGTCGATCGCCGTGGCCGCAGGAGCGGCCCTGCTCGCCCTGTGGGGCGCCACCGGTGCGGCACAGTCCCCCCTCACCATCAAGCTGGCCACCTTCGCACCGGCCAATTCGGCCTGGCACAAGGCGCTGCTCGACATGGGTGACGTCTGGTCGAAAGGCACTGGTAACCGGGTGACCCTGCGCGTCTACGCAGGCGGCACGCTGGGCACCGAGCCCTCAGTCGTCCGCATGATGAGTCCGGCGGTCGGCGAGCTGCAGGCTGCCCTGCTGCTGCCCCCGGGGCTGGCGCGCATTGACGATGCGGTCGACGTGTTCGGGCTGCCGTTCTTCTTCGAGAGTGACGAGGAGATGAAGGCCGTCTTCACAACGCTGCGGCCGATGCTCACCCAGCGCATCGAGGCCAAGGGCTACAAGGTGCTGCACTGGGGCAGCGCCGGCTGGGTCAATCTTTTCTCGAAGAAAGAGATCCGCACCCTCGCCGATCTCAAGGCCGTGAAGCTCTACACCACCGACGGTGACGACAAGTCGGTCCAGTGGTACAAGAACAACGGCTTCCAGCCGATTCCCCTCTCCGTCAACGACATGGTCGGCGGGCTCAAGCGCGGCATGATTGATGCGGCCCCGAGCCCGGCCTACGCCGCGTCGATGCTGCAGATATTCCGCGACGCGCCGTTCATGCTCGATGTCAAACTGGCGCCGGTCATCGGCGCCACGGTCGTCACCACGGCTGCCTGGTCGAAAATCACCCCCGCCGATCAGGCGGTGATGACGGCGGAAGCGGCCAAGATCGAACAGCGCTTCCTGTCTGAAGCCAGCGCGCTCGACGCCACGGCCGTGGGCACGATGTCGCAGCGGGGCCTCAAGGTGGTCACGCTGCCCCCGGCCTCGATTGCCGAGTTCCGGAAGACGGCCGAAGGCATGCTGCCGTCGATGCGCGGCACGCTGGTGCCGACCGACGTGTTCGACGCGGCCATGCAGGCCCGTGCCGGGTATCGGAAGTCGCGGGGCGGCAAGTAACCGTGCGCCCCGCGCTGGTGCGTCTCGAGAATGCCCTGGCCCTGGCGGCCATGAGCGGCATTGTGCTCATTCCGCTGCTGGAGATCGTGCTGCGCAAGTTCCTCGCCACGGGCATTCCCGGGGCGGCGCCGTTTGCACAGCACCTGACGATGTGGGTGGGACTGCTCGGGGCCGCCATCGCGGCGCGTGACGGCAAGCTGCTGTCACTGGCCACCGGCGAGTTTCTCGCCCACAGCCAGACGGCGCACGTCGCCCGCTGGCTCTCCTCGACAGCCGGTGCGGCCGTCTCCGCCATCTTCACCGTCGGCGCCGTGAACCTCGTACAGCTTGATCTGGCCGAGGGCCTCGAAATCGCCGCGGGTGTCCGCGTGTGGATGGCAGACCTCATCATGCCGGTCGCGTTCGGTCTCATCACCGCCCGTCTGACATGGGGGGCATCGACCGCTCCGCTCGGACGGGTGGCCGCCCTGGTGGGGCCGGTCGCCGGTATCTGGCTCGCCACGCACCCCGAACTGCTTGATGGCGCGTCGCCGTGGCCACTGATCTCGGTGCTGGTCATCGCGGCCATTCTCGGCGCGCCGATCTTCGTGCTGCTCGGCGGCGCAGGGGCCATCTTCTTCATGAGTCAGGGCAGCAAGCCCACAGTCCTGCTCATTACGGCCTATCAGGAACTCACCGGGTCGGCGGGGCTGGCGGCCATTCCCCTCTTCACCCTCGCGGGCTATCTGCTCGCCGAGGGGCGCTCGTCCGAGCGGCTGTTGCGACTGTTCCGCGCCCTGTTCGGATGGCTGCCGGGTGGCACCGCCGTGGCCACGGCCACACTGTGCGCGTTCTTCACGCTGCTGACCGGCGGTTCGGGCGTCACGATTCTGGCACTGGGTGGCCTGCTGCTGCCCGCCATGGTCAAGGACGGCTACAGCGAACGGTTTTCGATCGGCATGCTGACCTCGGCGGGCTCGCTCGGCCTGCTGTTTCCCCTGTCGCTGCCACTCATCCTCTACGCCATCATTGCCAACCTGTCGATGGAAGACCTCTTCATCGGCGGGGCGCTGCCCGGCCTCATCATGCTGGCCATGCTGTCGGTCTACGGCATCCGCGAAGCGCTGCAGCAAGGTGCCCACCGCGCTCCCTTCGCCGTCAGCGAAGCCCTGGGCGCCCTGTGGGAAGCCAAGTGGGAAATCGGCCTGCCCGTCGTGGTGATGACCGCCCTGCTCGGCGGCTATGCCACGCCCGTGGAATCAGCGGCCGTCGCCGCACTCTATGCGTTCATCATGCAGCGCTTCGTGCACCGCGATTTACCCACCATGGGCGATGTCGTCAGGGTCAGCGGAGACTCGGTCGGCCTGGTGGGCGGGGTCCTGATCATCCTCGCCGTGGCGGTGGGCCTGACCAACTACATGATCAACGCGCAGGTGCCCGACGCCCTCATCACGTGGACCACCGCGCATGTGTCGTCGCCTCTGATGTTCCTGCTGGCCCTCAACGTGTTTCTGCTCGTCGTCGGTTGCCTGATGGACATTTTTTCGGCCATCGTCGTGGTGGTGCCGCTGATTACGGGCGTGGCCGAGTTCTATCAGGTCAATCCGATTCACCTCGGCATCATCTTCGTGGCCAATCTCGAACTGGGATACCTGACGCCGCCGCTGGGGCTCAACCTGCTGGTGGCCTCGGTGCGCTTCAACCGGCCCGCACTCTCAGTCATGCGCGCGGCGATGCCCATGCTGCTCATTCTCACCATCGGCGTGCTGCTGATTACGTATGTGCCGTGGCTGACGCTGGCACCGCTGCAGTGGCTCGGCCGTCTGCCGTGAGCGCCGACCGCGCGGCATCGGCCGGCGCGATCGACCGGCCATCGTCCGGCCGGGGCTACGCCCCCGGGGCGATGTAGATCTTCCCCGCGCTCGTCGAGCGCAGCAGACCGGGCAACCGCGCCGCAGCCTCGTCGAGGGGCACGTCTGCCTGCGCCACACTGCGCAGATCAGTCGCCAGCAGGCGCGACGCCGCGCGCAAGTGCCACGCAATGCGCGCGAGTCCGAGCGGACTCCTGTCCCCGAATTCCTGCGACAACCAGTAGCCGGTCACCGTCTGCTGCCGGAAGATCAGATCACCCGGCTCGACCTGAGCCGGCGTACCAGCCAGTGCCCCATACACGGCGATCGTGCTGCCACGCGGCATGCCTGTCGCCAGCCAGCCGGTCATCTCGCCGCCCACGGCATCGACGGCCCACGTGGCACCCACTTTCCGCGTCGCGCCGTGCAGCGCTTCGCGAAAATCCGTCGCGCTGCTGTCGAGCACCATCGTGGCCCCCTCGCGTGTCAGGGGCTCCACCAGTGCGGGCCGGTGCACGATGTTGATGAGAGGAAAGCCATGCCGCACAGAGAGGCGTATGAGCATGCGCCCAACCTGTGACGCCGCAGCGGTCTGCACCATCGCCCGATGCTGTCGCCGCAATACCGGCCGTGCCAGCGCCAGGGCCGTCAGCGGGTTGACCAGGGCCGAGGCGGCCGAGTGGTCGTCCACCGCGTCTGGCACGCGGAGTGTTTCGAGGGCGTTCAGCACGACGTACTCAGCCCAGAACCCCTGACGTCCCTGGACCGCCCCGGCAACGCGCGCGCCGAGCAGGCGTCTGGCCAGAACGCCTCCGCCGGTGTCGACCACGACCCCGCAGCCCTCAAACCCCGGGACAACAGGCAGGGGGGGAGGCGTGCCGTACCGCCCCTCGCAGTAGAGCACGTCAGACGGGTTGACAGGTGAACACGTCACGCGCACCAGCACCTGACCGGTTCGAGGCACGGGAGCGGCGATGTCGTCGACGCGCAGGCTGGCAACGCCGTCGGTCGCATGCAGGCGAAGGGCGCGCATCCGCAGTCGGCACTAGCGGCGCGGTTCGAACCGCACGCGGAACAGCCGGGGCCAGAGCTTCCCCGTGATGAGGAAGGTGCCATCGGCCGGATCATGGGCAATGCCGTTCAGGACATCGACGCCCGTCCGATCCATCGGCCCGAGCAGCCCGGCCGCATCAATGCGGGCGGTCACGCGTCCCGTGGCGGCGTCGATTCTCACAATGGTGTCGGTGGTCCACACATTCGCATAGACGTCGGGGCCCACGCATTCCAGTTCATTGAGTCGCTCGACCGGCGCACCATCCTGCAGCACACGGATGGACCGACGGACGGCGAAGGTCTGCGGGTCTCGTTCGGTGAGGGTGGCACTGCCGTCGCTCATGAACAGTGCACGACCGGAGTGGCACAGCCCCCAGCCCTCGCCGGAGTACTTGAACTCGCCCGTGCGCGCCAGTGTCTGCCGGTCGTACACAAAGGCCAGACCATGCTGCCACGTCAGTTGCAGCAGTCGCGGCCCGACATCGGCGAGTCCTTCCGCAAAATAGGGCGCAGCGACCTGCACCTGCCGCAGGACCTGGCCCGTCTGAGGATTGACGATGCGCAGCGACGACTGGCCGACAAGGCCGGTGCTCTCGTAGAGCACGCCGTCACGCAGCACCAGGCCTTGCGTAAAGGCGCGCCGATCGTGGGGATAAGTCTCGACGACCCGCGGCACCAGTGTCGGGATCGCCGTCGCTGATGTCATCGCCCGGCCCTGTCCGTTCCGCATCGCGAGCACGCCCGCGCCGGCGGCAGCCAGGGCCATCGCAGCGGTCAGAAGGGCGGCAGCCTGCAGCAGCGGACGTGGTGGCATCAGCGGAGGGTGAAACTGAGTTCGATGGTCACCAGCACGGGCACGGGTTGCCCCTGGCGCGTGCCGGGCGCGAAGCGCCAGCCCCGTGCGGCCTTGATGGCTTCCTGATCGAGTCCGAAAATGGGATCGAGCGACTTGGTCACGCGCACCTCACCTACCGACCCGTCGGGCATGACCACGCACTCGAGCCAGACGGTGCCCTGCACTTTCGCGCGCATGGCGTCAGCGGTGTACTGCGGCTTGACCTCGCGCAGCACACGCGGCGTCGTCACACCGGAGCCGGGGCGATACACCCCGCCGCCAGTACCGCCGCCGCGGCCGTCCCCGAGGCCTGAGCCCTGCCCTGCGCCGACGCCAGAGCCGCTGCCCGTGCCCGCTCCGGATCCGGTGCCCGATCCGAGGGACTCGGCTGACACGTTCGGCGTCTCGATGGCCCCAGGCAACATCTGCTGGGCGGCGGCCATGTTCATGGCCGGAATGTTCAGCGCCTCGAGTGGCGGAGGCTCGGGTTCGACCGTGGGAGGCGGCGCTTCCACGGGCTTGGGCTCGACGGGTACGGTGAGCTTGTCCCGCCCCGGTAACTCAGCCCGCCGCGGGGGTGCCGCCATCCGGTTGCCGCCACCGCCGCCACCGCCGCCCGGCCCCGGCTCGGCAATCCAGATCAGGCGATCGAGCGAGACAGGCGGCGCCTGCTCTACCGGCGTCTGGGCCGGCTTGTAGCGCATCACCAGCACACCAATCAGCACCACCACCAGATGCAGCGCGGTCGAACCGACCGCGGCGACCCGGGACTGCCGCTGCTCGAACGAGAAGCGCACTTCGACAGGCCGGTCGGCTCTGACGTGCAGGCGCCCGTCTGTGTCGGAAGGAGAGACCGGGGTCAAGGTAGACATCACGGTGGCAGTCGGCATGGTCATTGTGACTGACGCTCTCCCCGGAGACAAGCCGGGGTTGTGTTAAATAGGACGCACCAAAGCCGTCGCCGGCTTCAGTGCTACAATCGCGCCAGCCCCCACGGGCAGAGGAGGAGCACTTCAGACTATGCACACCCTATCGTTGCTGGGACCTCTTGGCCCCATGGAAATGGTCATTATCCTGGCGATCGTGGTGCTGATTTTCGGCGCCAACCGCCTGCCTGAACTGGGTCGGGGCATTGGCGCGGGCATCAAGAACTTCAAGACGTCGATGCGCGAAGCGCAGGACGTTGACAAAAAGTCGCCCTCTGCCTAGAGCAGCACGCGGTGCTGACCCACGCGCCGCGTGATGCGTTCTCGGTCCAGGTACTCGAGGATGGGGATTGCGTACTTCCTGGTGAGACCGTAGCGCTCTTTCACGGTGGCGATATCAATCGTCACCCGTCCTCCCCCGCCCTCCTGCCTCAGCGCGGCTAGGTCTGTCTTGAGTTGCTCAATTGCTGACGGGTGCACGACCAGCGGTTCCACCTTGATGAGCCGCTTCTGTCTGACCAGATACGCCACGGCCGTTTCGACGGCCGCCGACGCCATCCCGAGTGCTACCGCCAGCCCTGCGGCCTCTGGTGGTGTCAGTCCACCCGCCGCATACGCCTCCTCAACGCGGCGCAATGCGTCTTCCCCGCCCGGCACCGCCACCCGAAAGTCACGTCGCGCCACACGGTCACGGTCAAACAGCGTCCGGCTCACCTCCAGTCTGGCCATCACCTGATCGAATACCGCCGGCGGAGCGGTCGGCATCGCCTGTGCCCGCAACGCCTCGCGCGGCATGCCCTCACTCAGCGGAAAGGCGGCATGGAAGTCACTGACAGCGGCCAGCGTCCGCGCAGCGCCCCGCGCCAACGCCTCGGTCGCCACCGCACGCTCACCCACGAGTCGTGCGGTGTCAGCAGTGCTCAGGGCCTCGATATGTGCCCGCACCGCGGCGGGCGTGATACCCGTACGGGCCACGAGCGTGCCCTGTGTCACCCCCATCAGGTCAGCCTCGCGCACCAGCAGCGCCAGCAGCTCCTCATCCGTCGCCGCCGCCAGGTGTTCCAGGCGCCGAAATCCCCGCGGCGTGCGTACGCCGACGGCCCGTGGCCAGGGGTCGAGCACCGTCGCCGCTCCGATGGTCACCATGGGTGAGTAACTGCGGAGGATGATCCGATCGCCCCGCGTGGCGACCAACGGTGCGTCGAGGCGCAGACGCGCCAGTGCCCGGGTCCCCGGGGAAACATCTCGCTGCCCGTCTCCGGCAAGGGTCATGCGGCCGAGCACCTCGGCCGTGCCGAGATGCATGTGCAGTCGACTGCCGTGCAGCAGACGCTGGGCCTGCGGCAGCACCTCCACGAGCACATCCAGCCGCCGGCTCGCCATCCAGAGCCCCGGCGACATCAGCGACCGGCCCCGTCCGACGTCTTCGAGGTGGTCACCAGTCACGTTGATCGCGGTGCGCTGGCCGGCCGCGGCCGACTCGACGGGCTGCCCATGCACCTGCAGGCCGCGCACACGCACCCGTCCCTCACCCGGCGCGACCTCGAGTTCATCCCCGAGACGCACCACACCCGAGCGCAGCGTGCCCGTGACCACAGTGCCGAAGCCGTGCACGGTGAAGACGCGGTCGATGGGAAGCCGGACACCGCCCTCAGCGGACCGGGGCTCGGTGCGCGCGGCCGCATCGGCCAGGACGGCCTTCAGGGCATCGAGGCCTTCCCCCGTGCGGGCCGACACGGTGACAACCGGCTGGCCTTCGAGGAACGACCCGCGCACGAGGTCAGCCACTTCCAGCGCGACCAGCGCACGTGTGTCGTCATCGGCCAGGTCGGCGCGCGTGACCACCACACAGCCGGCGCGCACCCCCAGCAGTCGACAGATGTCGAGATGTTCGCGCGTCTGCGGCATGACGCTCTCGTCTGCCGCGACGACCAGCATCACAAAGTCGACCCCCCCCACCCCGGCCAGCATCGTTCGCACGAAGCGCTCGTGGCCCGGCACATCGACGAAGGCCAACTGATGACCGCCGATGTCTGCGTGCGCAAACCCGAGTTCGATACTGATGCCGCGCGCCTGCTCTTCCTTGAGCCGATCGGGATCAATGCCCGTCAGGGCGCGCACCAGCGTGCTCTTGCCGTGGTCGATGTGCCCGGCGGTGCCGACGACAACGCGCGTCATCGTGACTTCTTGCGCTGGGCCCGCTCGCGCCGGCCCGGTCGAGCTGCACGGCGGCGACGGCGTTCTTCCGGTGTGCCCTTGCGCTGCGCTCTCTTCCGCGAGGCGGTGGTGCGAGGCTGTCGCGTCCGGCGCGGTTCGCGGGCCAGTGTGTCGAGCACGGCATCAATCGCCAGATCGATCATGCGCCGCTCGACGTCGACCCGGGCCACCTGCACACGGACGTGATCTCCCAACTGGAACACCCGATGGGTGCGCTCGCCCACCAGGCGGTGACTTCCCTCGGTGAAGCGGTAATAGTCATCGGCCAGCGTCGAGATATGCACCAGCCCTTCGACATAGTGCTCGACCAGCTCGACGAACAGACCGAACGCGGTGACGCCGGTCACATAGCCGTCATAGACCTCGCCGACCTTGTCGGCCATGAACCGTACCTTCTTCCACTGGACCAGCTCGCGCTCGGCCTCGTCTGCCCGGCGTTCGCGCTCGCTGGTGTGCCGACCGATCTCGGGCAGGGCCAGCGCCAGCGCGGTCCGGCGTTCAGCGGTCACCGTCGTATGGCGCACCTCGCGGAGCGTGCGATGGACGACGAGGTCGGGGTAGCGGCGAATAGGTGAGGTGAAGTGCACATAGCTCTCGGCCGCGAGGCCGAAATGGCCGACGTTGGTCGAGTCATAGCGCGCCTTCTGCATGGTGCGCAGCATCAGGAAGGCAATGGGACGTGCCACGGGTGATCCGGCCATCCGTCGGACCAGCGCCTGACAGTGCGCCGGTTTCACACCCGAGGCCGGGGCGTCGAGGGTGAAGCCGAGACGGGAAATGAACATCTCGAACTCTTCCACCTTGGCCGCTTCCGGCGTTTCGTGGATGCGATAGAGCGTCGGCATACCCGCCTGCTCGAGATGCTGCGCGACCGTCTGGTTGGCCAGCAGCATGAACTCCTCGATCATCTTGTGGGCCACATTCCGCTCGGACGCCACGATGTCGATCACCAGACCTTCGGTATCGAGAATCACTTCAGGCTTGGGCAGATCAAAGTCGACGGAGCCGCGGCGGTGGCGACTGGCCGCCAGCACGCCGTGCATTTCGTGCATCAGCTCGAACAGCGGGACCAGCGGGGCATATTGCGCGCGCACGTCAGCGTCGCGCGCCGCAACGATGGCATTGACGGCCGTGTAGGTCATGCGCGCATCGCTGCGGATGACCCCGTCGTGCATCTCGTAGTGCACCACACGGCCGTCGGTCGTCACCTCCATGAGGCACGACTGGACGAGACGGTCGACGTGCGGCTTCAGTGAGCAGACCCCCGTCGCCAGGGCTTCCGGAAACATGTGCACGGCCCGCTCGGGAAAGTACACCGACGTGCCGCGGTCGCAGCCGCTGCGGTCGAGGGCCGAGCCTTCGGACACATAGTGCGCGACATCGGCAATGTGCACGCCCAGCCAGTAGTGGCCGTTTGCCAGCCGCTCCAGCGAGATCGCATCGTCGAAATCGCGTGCATGCTCGCCGTCGATCGTCACCACGGGACGGTCCCGAAAATCGGTGCGTCCATTGATATCGGCAGGGGTGACGACGGTCGGCAGCGCCTCGGCCGCTGCCACCGCGTCCGGTGGATGGGCCTCGACGATGCCGTGCTTGCGCAGAATGATGGTGGTGTCGACGCCCGGTGTGTCGATATCGCCGAGGATCCCGGCAACGTCCCCCCTCGGCGGCTGCCCCACGGCGGCGTGCCTCGTGATGCTCACAACCACCATCTCCCCGGGCTCGGCGTCGAGCGTGGCTCCGCGCGGCACCAGCACGTCATCGATGGCGCGGCGGTCAAAGGGCACCACGTAGGCTTGTCCGGAGCGATCGCGCTCAAAGCGACCGACGACCTCGGTCACCAGCGTGCGCGGACGTTCCGGCGTGGGCTTGCCTCCTCTGCGGGGGAAGGCGTAGAGGTGCCCCCGCACCAGCACCAGAGTACCGTCACTCAGCCACTCGCGCAGATGGCGCTTGAAGGCCGGTCGCTCGAGCCGGGGAATGCGCAGCAGACGCACGAGTTCGTCAGCCCCGGCTGGGTGCGTGAGTCTCTCGCGCAGCAGCGACAGCAGGGTGTCTCGGGTCATGGGTGCACCAGCAGCAGCTGCACATCACCGACATTGGTGTCGGTGGGCCCGGTGCGAATCACCTGCGACAAGGGCTCGAAATACCGCAGGGAATCGTTCTGGGCCAGATAGTGCTCCGGGGCATGCAGGCCACGCGCGGCGGCGTGCGCACGTGTCGCAGAGTCGGCCCAGGCCCCGGCAACACCGCTGCTGCCATCGACGCCATCGGTGCCGAGGCTGGCCACGAGCGCACCCGGATGATCGGAGATCGCGTCGACGAGCGCGAGCACAAACTCGAGATTGCGACCGCCCCGGCCTGTCCCTGTTACCGTCACCGTGGTTTCGCCAGAGGACAGGACGCACACGCGACCGCCCTGTGCCCTCGCAGCGGCACACGCCGTCGCCCACCACTGGCGGGCAGACTGTCGCGCCTCGCCGGTGACTCGCTCTGGAAGGATGACCGTCGAATATCCGGCAGCGCGGGCAGCGGCCGCGGCCGATTCGACGGCATCGGCGGCCCGTCCCACCACCGCGCCGCGAGTATGGGCGACGGCCGGGTCGCCTGGCTTGGGCGTATCGGGAATGCGACCGGCGACACCGTCTTCGACCGCGCGGGCCACCGCCGGGGGCATCAAGGACCACACCTGTCGGCGCGTCAGCATCGCAGCGACGTCGTGCCAGGACGTGGGGTCGGGCATGCCCGGGCCGGAACCGATGACGTGCAGGTCGTCGCCCACCACATCCGACAGGGCACACGTGGTGACCGGCGCCCGGCAGGCCTCCGCGAGGCGCCCGCCCTTCACGGCTGACAGATGGCGTCGCAGCGCATTGAGCTCGTGAATGTCGGCGCCCTGGAGCATGAGGGCGCGTGTGGCGGCCTGCTTGTCTTCGAGCGATACACCGGGAATCGGCGCGGCCATCAGGGCGGAGGCTCCCCCCGACACCAGCAGCAGCAGGTGCTCCGACGATGACAGGGTCGACACGCGTGCCCGTGCATGGCGGCCGGCCTCGAGGCTGCGTTCGTCAGGATACGGGTGACCGGCTTCGCACCACTCGACGGACTCGGGCAGATCGGCCGCGCGATGCGTACCGATGACCAGGGCAGACGCCACGGCGACCTCCGGCCGCTGCAGCAACGCCATGGTCATGGCGGGTGCGGCCTTTCCGACAGCGATCACATGCAGGGGCGCCGACGCCAGCCGGGCGCCGAGGTCCGGCAGCGCCAGAGCACGCGCGATCAGCCGACCGGGCGCCACGCCGTCGAGTGCGGCAGCCAGTATCGATTGGAGAGTGGTATTCAGGATGGCGCTCAGTGAAGGCGACTGGGGTCGGTCCAGCCGGACAGGCCGGTGACCTGATCGAAGGTCCGCAGCAGCGATTCCAGCAGGGCGCAGCAGTCGCGCGAGGGCACCAGACCGTCGAGCTGTGCGATCACGCGCGCGATGGCCTGCTCGGCCTCGAGAATCGCCAGTTCCGAATAGTGCTCGCGCTGCGCCTCGAGGCAGGCCTGATGCCGAAGCAGTTCCTCGCGGTAGAACTCGAGCAGTGACGCCGAGGCCATCGAAGGGGCTGACAGGGGTGCGACAGTGGAACGGAAGCGCGGTGCGGACATCAGCTCGCTATCTGCCAATTTACGGAAGGCTACCGGGGTGTGTCAACGCCCGGCTGGCCCCAGTGTCACCTGGCCAAATCCAGCGCTGACCGCAATGCGGAGAGGCTGGCGTGCCCCCTGTTGGGCCAGCCACAGCGTCGCCGTCACCGGCTGACGTCGCGACACGCGACGTTCGAGCCGAACCGCGAAGCGCTCGGCGACCACCGGTGTGCCACTGGCATCGGGCAGGGACTCGACGCCGTCGAGCCTGACCCGCACGCGCAGATTGGTGCCGGCATCGTTGACGGGGACGACCCGTTCTTCACCCATGACAAAGTGCTGTGTTCTCAGATAGTAGAGCACGCCGATGGCGTCGCGCGTGCCTGGCACCCAGGGGGTGGCCGTGGCCTCGTCCGACTTCGCGGCGGTCTCATCTGCCGCTGTACTGACGCGGCGGCGCACGGCGTCATACAGATAGGTGCGGGTGAGCTCTCGCGGGCCCTCATGGATCTGCCGCGCGTGGAGCAGCGGCTGAAGGTCCCCGGTCATCAGGCTCGAGAACTGGTCGTCGGCCTCGAAGAACCTCGAGACCCAGGCCGCCGTCTTCGCGCCGGCCCTGACCTGCCACCGCGCACTCGGCCACGCAGCGCGTTCATCTGTCGAGGCGGCGCGCACGGTGAGGGTGATGACACCGGCAGGCACATCGCCCATCCATTGCACATCGAACGCGAGGCGTTCGCCATCGGCAAATGGCAGGGGTCCCACAGGCAGCGGCGGCTCCGCAGTGGCCGTCTCGAGCGCCTGTTCCGACTCGGGCGTCCAGATGACGCGATAGACAAACCGTCCATCAGGCGTGGCCTGCAGCGCCAGTGGCGAGGCCCCATCGGTGTCGAGCGCGCGGTCACTCACCACCGTCGTCACTCCAAGCTCGCGCAGCATCGCGAGGCCTTCGCTTGAGGGCAGCGTGGACAGTGCCTCGACCGTCGCGGCGTATCCCACGGGACGCTGGCCGCTGTAGCCATTGACAATGGGACGCCCGTGCTCGAGGGCTTCCACCATGAACGGGGTGTTGTCCCGATCGAGACCGATGGGCAGATACAGCACGGGGCCCCGATCGGCATCGGCGGCGAGCCAGGCACCAGTGGCCGTGTGCGCGGGGGGCGCCTCGGCGAGCACAAGCGGACTGTTCGCGTACTCGAGTGCACACAGACACAGCACGACGAGCCTGGTCATCGGCACTCGCGAAGCGCCCCGGCGGGTCTCGATGCGTGTCATCAGCCACGCCCATCCCACCGCCGCGAGCAGGCACGCGCCGAGCATGGCGACCACCGCAAACCGTGCGGGTGCCCGGATGGCATCAAAGCCCGGCAGCGTGCCGGCGACGAAGCGATAGGCGCCCAGCGGGCCTTCCGGTCCCATCGATAGCCAGACGGCGGCCACCACGATGAGCGCCGAGGCTCGCGTGACGACCCGTCGGTCCGATCGCCAGCCGACCCGGAGCCCGAGCAGAGCCAGCAGGAGGACACAGATGCCAGGGAACATCTGATGCTCGACGTGTCGACGGTCGCGCTCCCCAGCCTGGGGCGCACGTGGCGCAAGCCAGCCGGTTCGGCCGTACAGGAGATTCGACGGAGGCACCTGTGTGTAGCTCTGCAGCGACGCGGCATGTTGCGATGCCTCGAAGCTCGACCGCCCGAATCCGTCGGCGGCCCGTGCCCGTGCGTAGGGGAATGCCACTGGCAGGACGATCAGGCCCGCCAGCCCTCCGGCGAGGGCCACCCGCGTCCAGTACCGCCGCGCACGCCACTGTCCTGTCAGCCAGCCAATCACCGGAGCCAGCAGCACGAGCAGCCATGCGGTCATCACGCCGTAGTAGACCGAGACCAGCGCCTGACCGCCTGCGGTGACCCCCAGCACCAGGCCGTCGCGCCAGCGACGGGCCGCCGCCACGCGGAGCAGGGCCCACACAGCCAGCGGCATCAGATAAAGCGCCTGCAGTTGCAGGTGCAGCAGATGAGCGGTGCGATAGGGCCACGCCATCCAGATCAGACCGGCCAGCAGCGCGGCTGCCGTTGAACCGCTGACGAGGCGGGCCAGCACGTACATGGACAGCCCGCTGGCAACCAGGCCGAGCAACAGCGTCAGGTTGTAGGTCAGAGGCAGCGACCCGGTGGTGAGCCACACGGGCACCATCAGCAGCGACTGTGGCAACTGATGGTCGGTGTAGGTCAGCGTCAGTGTGGCGGGGTGGAAAATCGGCGCGTCGAAGGCGCGCCCCGTGAGGGTTCCGAGCGGATCGCTGCCCCACGACCGCAGTCCCCAGCCCATCACCCAGAGATTCAGGTAGGGGTCCCCGGGGCCTTCCGGCGCTCCCAAATGAGTGCCGAGTCTGGTGGCCAGCGGCCACGTCAGCCCGACAGCTGCCGCGACGTACACCGCCACGGCGAGCGCGCATCGGCGAATCATGCGAGGCTCAGCCGATGGCTCGCGTCAGCAGATCGGTGACGACCTTCGGGTCGGCCTTGCCCCGTGAGGCCTTCATCACCTGCCCCACCAGAAACTGGAACTTGCGGTCCTTGCCTGCCCGAATCTCGTCCACCACGTCGGGGTGCGCCACGAGCACGGCTGCGACATGCGGCTCGAGCGCCGATGTGTCGGATACCTGCGCGAGGCCCTGCGAGGCCACAATCTCGTCGGCCGACCGACCCGACTCGTACATCGTGGCGAAGACGTCCTTGGCCACCGTGCTGCTGATGGTGCCGGCGTCAACCAGGCGCAGCAGGCCGGCAAGCGCGGTCGGCATCACAGGAACGGCGGTAATCGGCACGGCCCGTTCCTTCATGGTCCGCAGCACCTCGCCCATCACCCAGTTGCTCGCCGCTTTGGGCAGGCCCGAGGCGCTGGCGGCGGCTTCAAAGTAGTCGGCCAGCTCGCGCGACTGGGTCAGCAGGTCGGCATCGTAGGCCGGCAATCCGTACTGCGCCATCAGCCGGGCCCGTCGGGCATCGGGCAGTTCGGGCAGTGCGGCCCGCGCGTCGGCCAGTCGATCGGCCATGACGACCAGTGGAGGCAGGTCCGGGTCGGGGAAATACCGATAGTCGTGCGCTTCTTCCTTGCTGCGCATCGAATAGGTCTTGCCCTGGGCGGCATCGAAGAGACGCGTCTCCTGCACTACGCGCCCGCCGTGCTCGAGCAGGTCGATCTGCCGACCGATCTCGTACTCGATGGCTTTCTGCAGATAGCGGAACGAGTTGACGTTCTTCACCTCGGCCTTGGTGCCCAGCGAGGCCTGCCCCATCGGGCGCACCGACACATTGGCGTCGCAGCGCAGGCTGCCTTCGTCCATGTTGCCGTCATTGACGCCGATCCAGACCAGCAGCTGCCGCAGCCGCTCGAAGAACGTCGCCGCCTGGGCGGCCGAGCGCATGTCGGGCTCGGACACAATCTCGATCAGAGGGGTGCCGGCGCGGTTGAAGTCGAGGTAGGTCTTCCGATCGGAATCGGCGAAGCCCTCGTGCAACGACTTGCCCGCATCCTCTTCCATGTGAATACGCGTCAGGCGGATAAACGCGGACGTGCCGTCCACCTCGACGTCAATGCCACCTCCCAGCGCCAGCGGCTCGGCATACTGGGAAATCTGGTAGCCCTTGGGCAGGTCGGGATAGAAATAGTTCTTCCGCGCGAAGACTGAGTGGGGCTGCACGTCGCATCCCAGTGCCAGCGCCGCCCGGATCGCCAGGTCGACCGCATGACCGTTGAGCACGGGCAGCGCGCCCGGCATCCCGAGGCACACCGGACAGATGTGGGTATTGGGGTCGGCCCCGAAGTCGGTGGCGCAGCCGCAGAAGATCTTGGTGCGGGTGCGCAGCTGCGCGTGAATCTCGAGGCCGATGACGGGTTCGTAGGTGGGCATGTCGTGCTGCGTGCGACCGATGCGGATTTATCGTACCCCGAATCGGCCGCACGTGACGACCTGGTGTGTCCGGCCTTACAGCTGCGGACCGGCGTCGCGGACCGCCGCAGGCACGTCCGCCTCGAACGTCCGGAAGTTCTCGATGAACATCTTCGCCAGTCTGGCGGCCTGAGTGTCGTAGGCGTCTTTGTCAGCCCACGTGCTGCGCGGGTCGAGCACGCCCATCGGCACATCGAGGCAGCTGGTGGGCACGTCGATGTTGAACACGGGATGCCGCTGATAGCCGACGTGGTCGAGCTGTCCCGACAGCGCGGCGCGAATCATGGCGCGGGTGTGCGCAATCTTCATGCGTGACCCCACACCGTAGGGCCCGCCGGTCCACCCGGTGTTCACCAGCCACACCTTCGACTGGTACTTGGCGATGCGCTCGCCAAGCTGACGTGCGTAGACGTTGGGGTTGAGCGGCAGGAACGGCGCCCCGAAGCAGGTGCTGAACGTGGCGGAGGGTTCAGTCACGCCCTTCTCCGTGCCGGCGACCTTGGCGGTGTAACCCGAGAGGTAGTGATACATCGCCGCCTCGGGGGAGAGGCGCGCGATCGGCGGCAGCACGCCGTAGGCGTCGGCCGTCAGCATGATGATGTTCTGCGGGTGACCACCGATGCCCTCGAGCACCGCATTGTCGATGCATTCGATCGAGTAGGCGCCCCGGGTGTTCTCGGTCAGCGACCCATCATCAAAATTGATGTCGCGCGTCACCGGATCGATGACCACGTTCTCGAGGACGGTGCCGAAGCGCCGCGTCGTCCCGTAGATCTGCGGCTCGGCCTCGGCCGAGAGCTTGATCATCTTGGCGTAGCAACCACCCTCGAAATTGAAGACGCCCCGGTCGCTCCAGCCATGTTCGTCGTCGCCGATCAGGCGGCGCTCGGCGTCGCTCGACAGCGTGGTCTTGCCCGTGCCCGACAGGCCGAAGAACAGCGCCGTGTCTCCCTGCGGCCCGATGTTGGCCGAGCAGTGCATCGCCAGCACGCCCTGCAGGGGCAGCAGGTAGTTGAGCACCGTGAAGATCGACTTCTTGTTCTCACCGGCGTAGCTCGTGCCGGCGATGATGATTTCCCGCGCCGCGAGATTGAGCGCGATAACCACGTCTGACCGGGTCCCGTGCCGGGCCGGATCGCACTTGAACGACGGCGCCGTCATCACCGTGAACTGAGGCGTGAAGCCGGCCAGGTCGCCTGCCGGGGGGACGATGAACAGGTTGCGGACGAACAGGTTCTGCCAGGACAGCTCGTGGACGAACCTCACGGAGAGGCGGTAGGCGGGATCGGCGCCGGCATACAGGTCCTGCACGTAGAGTTCCTGCTGACCGAGATGCGCCACGACGTCGGCGCGCAGCACGTCGTAGTGCGCCGGCTGCATCGGCTTGTTGACCTTGCCCCACCAGATGTGGGCATCGCTCGACGGCTCCTGAACGACGAACTTGTCGTTCGGGGAGCGCCCGGTGTGCTGACCGGTCCGGCACACGAGCGGGCCGGCGGCGGCCAGCATGCCCTCATTGCGGCGAATCGCGTGTTCGTAGATGACCGCGGTGTTCAGATTCACGTGGACGGGCCTGGTGGGCCGGATGCCCAGGGCCTCGATGCCACCGCCCGCCTGTGACTGGCTCATATGCAGATGACTCCATGTCCGTCCGGATGGGACGGCAATAATCTTCCGATCCTAGTCAGCCCGCTTCCG
>Ga0172372_10001114_pt1 | contig 41594 bp, 44 predicted proteins | sample LakKiv5m_2_FD_114544 | JGI IMG/M metagenome (GOLD analysis project Ga0172372, IMG submission 114544) | Freshwater microbial communities from Kabuno Bay, South-Kivu, Congo - kab_092012_9.5m | ecosystem: Environmental > Aquatic > Freshwater > Lake | place: Democratic Republic of the Congo...
CATGTTCAAGCGCGTGATCGCGACACTCATAACGGGCTCCCTTCGATCGGTCATCGAAAGGAATCAGCCCTCGCCCAGTCCGGAAAATCACAAACGAGTCAGAAGCTGTGGCCGCTGGTATGACAGGGCCGGGCTGGAGCGGCTGCGGCCGAAGAATCCGCCCGGCTTCTCGATGCTGCTGATGTCGGCAAGCGCGATGGTCCACCGAAATGGTCCGGAGCGGACGATCAGCCTGCCTGCGTCCAGCGTGTAGTGGGTGCCGCGCAGGATCCACGCCAGAAAGCCGAAAACGCCAAGCAGGATCAACCCGCCCTGCGCCGCGCGCAGCGGGCCTTCCTGCACGCCCGCCACGATCAGGCCGGCCACGGCCGCAGCCAGAGACAGGCCCGTCATGCCGATGATCCATCCGTCGACCTTGGAGGCGTAAGTGCGTGGAGGCAGGGTGTGCGCCATCAGTCATGATCCTCCACGAAATCCTCGATCCGGCGCACCAGTCCGGGTGCGAGCGGGAGTGTGGGGTCGAGATAGGTGGCGAGGTTTGCGGCGCGGTCGGCAGGCGCCTCCTTCAACACGTGGTTCATGCCGTCGATCAGCTGCAGCTTCGTCTTGCGCGCTCGGTTCAGAAGGCGCGCATCTTCAACAGAGACCTGGAGATCCGTCTTGCCCTGCACGATCAGCGTCTCCTTGTTGGCGCGGTTCACGGCCTCGACCGGATCGAGGTTGAGGGTCGCGATCAGGTAGTCCTGCACCTGCGGGGCAAACAACGGGACAAGCGCAGGATGCATCGCCGATACGTCGACCTGCCGCCCCGCCTCAAGTTCAGTCAAGGCCGCCATCGCCTGGTCGAGCAGCGGCGCGTTCGCCGGATTTGCCGTCAGCTGCTCGCGGATCACCTCGCCCATGCGCCGGCCCATGCCCGCAACCAGGATGAGGCCGTAGATATCCTCGCGCCCTTCCGCGGCGAGCGACACCATCAACGCGCCTTCCGAATGCCCGAGCAGGAAAACACAGTCCGACCCGCGGGCCTGCCGGATGGCATCTATCCAGGCGTGGATGTCGGCGACATAGTCGGCCGGTGTCACGGCGTTGGGATCGCCTGCGCCCTCGCTGCCGAACATTCCTCGCTTGTCGATCCGCACTGTGGCGATGTGTTCCTCCGCGAGCGCCTCGGCCAGCAGCCGGTAGGCGTCGGTCGCCACGCCCATTGGGCTGTTGCCATCCCGGTCAGTCGGACCCGAGCCTGGCACGATCAGCACGACGGGGTCGCGGTCGCGAGCGCTCAACAGCGTGCCAGCCAGTGCTCCGGCATTGATCTCCGAAGCAACCGGGGCGGCATCCTCGCCCATCTCGCTCAGGAACCCTGCGACGCCGCCCAGTACAAAGAGGCCGGCGACGACGAAGAGAACGGCCTGAACCTGCTTTCCGATCTTCGCCGGATCGGCTGCGCCCGTCTGCATTGCCAGTGTTTCGGCGAGCTTTGCGAGCGCCTTCCCGGTTGTCTCACCGGCCGCTTTCGGCGCGGACGACTTGTCCAGGCCGCGCGCTATCGCCACGACCACCAGCATCATCGCGCCCACCACGACACCGGCCAGCGCCACCAGCAGCATCACATCCATGGCGTTCTCCTGCGAGAGCCCCAACATGCGCTTGACAGACAGCGCCAGTCAATATCAAAGTGATATCACTTCGATATTGCAGGAGGGACTGCTCATGACGGGTGTCAGCCACAAGAAGACGGTCGAGAAGGCCGCCAGCACGGGAAGCGGGGGTTTTCTGCTCGTGCTTTCGCTGGCGGGGTTTCTTGCAGCCGCATGGTTGTTCTTCCAGGGCATCATGACCGGCGAGAGCGGCGGCGACGGCGTCCTTGTCGGCGCCTACATCCTCGGCGCAATCGCTGTCCTGATCATGTCGGTCCTGCTGGTCTCGGGGCTCTATTCGCTGCAGCAGAATGAGAGCGCGGCGATCACCCTGTTCGGCAACTACAAGGGCACGGACAAGCGCCCCGGCCTGCGCTGGGTCATTCCCTGGTATTCGCGCAAGAAGATCTCCCTGCGCGTGCGCAACGTCACATCGCAGACCCTCAAGGTGAACGACAAGAAGGGCAATCCGATCGAGATCGCCGCCGTCATCGTCTGGCGGGTCGTTGATACCGCCCAGGCCCTTTTCGACGTCGACAACTACGAGACCTTCGTCAACATCCAGATCGAGACGTCGCTGCGCGAGATTACCTCGCATTTCGCCTATGACCATGGTGAGGAAGCCGAACCCACCCTGCGCGCCGACGGCGACAAGGTCGGCGAGATGCTGCAGGCGCGCCTGCAGGAGCGCGTGGCGATCGCAGGCGTGGTCGTCGACGAGGCGCGTCTTTCGCACCTGGCCTACGCGCCCGAGATTGCCTCCTCCATGCTGCGCCGCCAGCAGGCAGAAGCCGTCCTCGAAGCCCGCGCCAAGATTGTGCACGGCGCCGTCTCGATGGTCGAAAGCGCCCTTCAGCAGCTCTCCGAGCGCGACATCGTCTCGCTCGACGACGAGCGCAAGGCGGCAATGGTCTCGAATCTCCTCGTTGTGCTCTGCGCTGATCGCGAGGCGCAACCCATTGTCAATGCGGGCTCGCTCTATCAGTAGACGGGAGAGAGGGGCGCATGCCATCGCCCGGCAAGAAAGCATTTCCGCTTCGGCTCGATCCGGCGCTCCACGCCGCGATCGAGCGCCTTGCCGCGCAGGAGCTGCGCTCCGTCAATGCCGAGATCGAGTTTCTCCTGCGTGAGGCGTTGAAGAAGCGCGGCGTGCAGGTGAAGGACGGGGGAGGGGTGTAGCGGCGGCTAGGTCAGGATGTCGAGTAATCGCTGGGTAATCCCGGCATGGACCCGCAGCACCAGTAGGTTCGCCTCAAAATCCCGCCGGGCCACGAGCATGGCGGCAACATCCCCGGCCGGATCTTCTTGTGTCCCGCCCGAAAGGCTTCGCGCCGCCGTGCCGAACCGCTCGGCGGCAAGTCTGGCGCCTGAAAGGGCCGTGGCAGTGATCATACCCATGCAACAAGGCTGGCCGACGGAGACAAACGGCGCCTTGGCGCGACCCGCTGAATTTCAGTGAAATCTGCGCCTTTGCCCGCACTTGCCATCGTGCTGTTGACGGTGCTGCAAGGCCTTACCGCTGCGATTGCCCCGGACAGTGCGACCTGACCGGCCAGCCAATCAGGCGCCGGCCCGATCCCAATCGCCGGCGTGGCGCCGCTCATGGTCGAGCAGCCATTGCTTGCGCCACAGCCCGCCTGCATAGCCGGTCAACGTTCCATCCGCCCCGATCACACGATGGCAGGGCAGGATGATGGCGCAGCGGTTGAGCCGGTTGGCGTTCGCCACGGCGCGCATCGCCGTCGGCCTTCCGATGCGCTGTGCTATCTCCTGATAGGACCGCGTGGCGCCGGGCGGAATGCGGCGCAGCTCATCCCACACCTCGTTCTGGAAGTCGCTTCCGGCCCCCGCGATGTGGGAGGTGAAGGTCAGCGAGCGTCCCGCGAAGTAGTCCGCCAGCTCCTGCCTGATCAGCTTCAGCGCCCGCGTTTCGCCCGGCAGCACTGTCGCGTTGAACTGTCTGCGGTAACGCTCGACATGCTCCCGCAATTTCCTGCGTTCGATGAACTCCAGCATGTGAAGATGCGCCTCGTCCGCCACGGCCAGCATCGGTCCGAGCGGCGTGTCGATCCAGTCCATCGCAAACGCCCTGGCCGCCCGCGCACGGTTTGGCGCTTCGCCGAACGTCTTCGCGAACGCCTCGCGAAATCCGCTGCCGGAATCGAAGCCCGCATCGAGTTGCGCTTCGATCACGCTCTCGCCCTTTCGGATCGTGTTGAAGGCATGGCCGAGCCGCCGCGCGCGGGCGTACTGCGAGAAGCTCATGTCAAACCGGCGCTGGAAATGCCGCCGCGCTGTCGCCGGTTCGATGCCCATTTCGCGCAGGTCTTCCTCGCTCCATTTGCGCGACGGCTCCTCCTCCACCAGCGCCAGCAGCTTGTCGATGAGCACGCCGGGCGCATTGGGATCATCGAGCGGTCGGCACCGCTTGCACGGCCGGAACCCGGCCGCCAGCGCCTCGTCCGGCGAGCTATAGAAGATGATGTTCTTCGATAGGGGCGTGCGGGCCGGGCACACAGGCCTGCAGAAAATCCGCGTCGTCTTCACCCCGACATAGATCACCCCATCCATCTCCGGATCACGGCGAAGGATGTGGGCGTAGAGCGTCTCGTGGTCGGGAAGACGGTTCAGCATGGCGGCCAATCTTAGGTCCTTGACTGTCAACCAACCTTAGGCGCGCCGAGAGGTCACGCGGCCGGAAAAACGACACGACCGTCGATCCTGGCCGCCGCGAGCGGCCCCGAGGCAGCCTTTAGCCTGGAACTGTCACGCGGAAAATCTTCGCTGCCTCGGTTCGGGGCCTTTGCTTCGCCATCTGGCTGAAGCGTTCAGTCGACTGCGGTCGCTCTGGCAAGGGCTGCGAAAAGCGCCGCAACATCGATTGGTTTCGACAGATAATCCGTCATTCCGGCCGCGATGTATCGATCCCGGTCGCCAACGAGCGCGTTGGCGGTCATCGCGATGATCGGGATTCCGCCAGCGCGCCCGCCAAGTTCGCGAATCCGCTGTGCGGCCGTTGGACCATCCACCATGGGCATCATGACGTCCATGAGGATAACATCAAAGGTCCGGCTTGCAGCCATGGCAACCGCATCCCGCCCATTTGAGACGAACGTCAACTGGTGCCCGCCGGCCTCGAGGAGAGCACGAAGTATCTCCTGCATTGCGCGATTGTCTTCCGCGACCAGAATCCGGAGATGCTTGTCGGGTGTGGCGGGCGGCTCCACATTCCCTGCCGATGGTGAAGCCGAGACCGGCGCAGCGATCGTGAAGTGGAATGCGCTGCCCGCGCCAAGCTTGCTGTGGACCTGGATCGTTCCTCCCATCAGGCCGACCAGCTGCTTGGAGATGGCGAGGCCCAACCCCGACCCGCTATGCCTGCGGGTGGTTGATGAATCGGCCTGGAAGAACTGATCGAAGATCTTGTCGACCTTTTCTTCCGCGATCCCAATTCCGGTATCGCGCACAACGAGGAGCGCGACCTGTTGATTGGCATCGTACCTCAGGGTGATCTCGATTCCGCCTGCGTCCGTGAACTTCACGGCATTGCCGACCAGGTTCGTAAGCACCTGCCGGACCCGTCGCGCATCGCCCATTACCCACTCGGGCACGGATGCTTCAACCGAGGCCGCCAGCGTGAGCGACTTGTTGCGGGCCAGTGAATCGAACAGGGAGGCAACGTCATTGACGACGGCGGAGAGACGGAAAGGCGCGATCTCCAGAGACAGATGTCGGCTCTCCAGCTGAGAAGCGTCGATGATGTCATCGAGCACGGACATGAGGTCACGCGCCGACTTGAGCGCTGTCGTGGCATGGGCATGGTTGGCCGGATCAATCTCCGCACGCTGAAGGACTTCCAGCATGCCTATGACGCCGCTCATGGGCGTACGTATCTCGTGGCTCATTCGGGCGACGAACTGGCTTTTTGCAAGAGATGCTTGCTCTGCCTCCCGCTTTTTGCGGACAAGTTCCTCGTTGAGCATGACATCCCGCGTCACATCCCGCGACACGCCAAGAATCTTGCGTTTGTCCGCATACAGGGAGGACAGGCACATCCTGATTTCGACATGTCGGAAGGACCCATCCGGGGCGCGAGCCCGTACACGGCACACCGAAGGCACGTCCGAGAGAACAACAGTGCCTGTGAGCTGGGAAAAGGCGTCGCGATCGTCCGGATGAATGAAGTCGAGACTGGACGAAGCGCGCAGTAAAGGTTCCATCTCCGGGCCGACAAATGTCGGGGGCGCGTGGGGGTCCCACTGCATGACCCCCGTTTCCAGATCGATCTCCCACACACGCAAATCGGCCGCATCGACCGCCACTTTGAGGCGCGTATGGAGCAACGCCATCTCGGCCTCGGCGGTCAGCAGCTTTGCTATGGCTTCGTTGGTCGGGATGAAGGCATCGTCTGCCTCGAAGATCCTGCGGACCTGGTTCGTCCAGGTGATTTCGCCCGAAGGGATGCTGACCTCCCAGCCTCCCACCCCCGTCAGCAGGGAGATGTCTTCGAGCAGCTTCTGGGCTCGCCCGAGCGAGCGCTCCAGCTCATGCTGACGCGTGATATCCTGTGTCGTGCCGACGAGCCGCGTGATTTGCCCCTCGCTGTGTTCGACCCTGACGACGTTCCTGACCCGAATGCTGCGACCTTTTGCTGTGAGGATGTCGTACTCACTCGCAGTCGGCAGCCCTGTTCTCGTCGCGCGCTGAACAGACGCTTCTTGGATCTCGAGAGACCTCTGTGGAAAGCGCGCCCGCAACGACTCGGGAGTCGGTTCAAAAGTATCATCGACTTCGTGGATGCGCCGCGTCTGCTTGGACCAGCGCAGGCGATTGGTTGCCGTCTCGTACTCCCACGCCCCAACCCCGCTAATCGAGGACATCTCTTCAAGCAGAATCCTGTGGCGTTCGAGTTCGATTTTCGCATGCTGGTCTTCGCTTACGTCCTGCACCAGTCCGAACATGCGGATCGATCGATCGCCCGTGCGCTCGACATGCCCCGTCGACCGGATCCAGATTTCGCGGCCGCGGGGGTGTAAGCGCAGGATGCACAAGTTTCCACGGCGTACCCGAGCGGAGCGCGTCGCGTAGCGTCTTTTCGACGAGCCCGCTTGCGACGATGCTGCGCAGCTTTGGCATGTCTGATGGGGCGACCGCGTCGTCGGGATCGACCTCGAATATCCTCTTGGTCTCCGGCGACCACGCCATCGATTGCTTTTCAATGTCCCACTCCCAGGTGCCAATCCCGGTCAGGGTCCGAATTTCCTTGTCGAGCGTGTCGGTAGACAATCGTTCCGTACCCCTGACCGTCGGAGCGCTATCCGGATCGCCTGCCCCGGAGGCTGCGAAATGCAGAGCACCCAAATCGACACGCTACGCCTTGTCATAGATCAAACATACCAAGAGAGGGCGCGGGTGGCTATTTCCCGCGAAGTCAGCGCTGGGCGGGGGCGGGCCCGTTCTGGTTTAGCTGGGCGCGTTCGCATTCATCTTGAGAGCCGTGCCGATGGGCTGGCGTCAACCCGCCCCCGACCACCCTTGATCGCTGCGAGCAGGCGCGAACTTGACATCCTGCCTGCCCGGCTCTTTGACAGCTCTATGAAACCGCCCTCCCAGAGACAGTTGCGCGCCGGCGAGCTTATCCGCCATGCGCTGACCGACATCCTCGCGCGTGAGGAGTTCGATGATCCGGCCCTGCACGGCAAGTCGATCACCATCACTGAAGTCCGTGTCTCGCCCGACCTCAAGAACGCCACCGCCTTCGCCGCTCCGCTGGGCGGGGAGGACATGGCGAAGACCGTCGAGGCGCTCAACCGGGCCTCCGGCTTCCTCCGCGGCCGATTGAGCCGCGAGATTGACATGCGCTACACGCCTATGGTGCGCTTCATTGCCGACGACAGTTATGACGAGGCGCGTCGCATCGACGAACTGCTCGCCTCCGAACGCGTGCGCCGCGACCTCGACCACAAGAACGGGAACTGAGCGGTCATGGCCTTCATGGTCGCAGTTACCGGCGGATCGGGCTCGGGCAAGACCACGCTGGCGCGCGCGCTTCATGCGCGGCTCGGTCCGGATCACTGCCAGCTGGTGACCGAGGACAACTACTATTTCGGCCGCGCCCACTACGGCGCGGCGGCGCTGGCGATGAGCCATGCCGAACTCGAGCGCACCTTCGACTTCGACGACCCTGCCAACAAGGACATGGCCCATCTCCGCCGCGACATCGAGGCGCTGAAGCGGGGCGATACGATCGAACAGCCGATCTACGAATTTGCCCGCCATGACCGGAAGCCAGGCGCAACGCGCAGGGTGGAGTCACGTCCTGTCGTGATTGTGGAGGGCATTCACGTCCTCTCCGACCGGTCTTTCTTTCCAATGTTCGACCTGACTGTCTTCGTCGATGCGCCCGCCGATCTGCGTCTTATCCGCCGCCTGCGTCGCGATGAGGCCGAGCGCGGCCGCAGCGCCGAAAGCGTGATCCAGCAATATCTCCGTTTCGTTCGGCCGGCACAGGCGCGCTTCATCGATCCGGCCCGCCATCATTGCGATATCGTGGTGGCCTGCGAGGCGGCCCCGCCCGATCGCGATGCGCCGGCGGACGCCGACTCGGTCGACCGGCTGATCGCACCGGTCTGGGTGCAGCTCCAGAAGCTGGGCGTCGCGCGCTGAGCGTCCAGAAACCATCGGCGGGAGTCCTGTCGCAAACGTCACCTATTCCATGCGTGCGCAGGAAACTGCACAGTCTCCTGGTTGAGCCGCATTCGCGCTGTTGCGCGGACGAAAAGAGCGCGCTAACTTTCAGGCAACAGAGGCGGAAGGCGTAAACGCCAAAAGCCCTTGCTTCTCCCCAGGCACACCTCCCCACGTGGCGAGCCGCGCGCTCGCAGCTAACTCCGCACGCGGCGTGCGGGAACTGGGAGAATGGCGATGACATCCGGAACTGGGTTTGAAAGCCGCGACCGTGCTGTCCTGAGCGAGCGCGTGAAGGGCGCTCTGGTCGTCGCAGGCGGCGCGGCAATGATGGTTGGTCTCGCGGTGGCGGCCATGGCCATGCTGACCTCGCCCGACAGCTGGATGATGAAGGCGGCGAACCAGGCGATCCTGGACCAGCAGCGGGCCGTCGCCACCAGCTATCTCATCCACCACGGCCAGTAGGCTCGCTCAGGCCGCTCCGCCGCCGTCTGAAATGTCAGGTACGCCCACCACGTGGAAGCCCGCGTCCACGTGCACCACTTCGCCCGTGATCGAGCGTCCGATCGGGGACAGGAGATAAAGCGCGCAGCCGGCCACGCCTTCCATCGAGGTGTCTTCCTTGAGGAGGGACCAGTCGCGGCCCGTGCTCATCAGCCCCTTGCCGCCGCGGATCCCTGCGAGCGACAGCGTCCGCATTGCGCCCGCCGAGATGGCGTTGACGCGAATGCCCTTCGTTCCAAGATCGCGCGCGGCATAGCGCGTCGAGGCCTCCAGCGCCGCCTTCGCTACGCCCATCACATTGTAGGACGGCACGGTCCGCTCGGCGCCGAGATAGGTCATGCACACGATCGATCCCCCATCCGGCATGATCTCGGAGGCTCGCCGCGCGCAATCGATGAAGGAATAGACCGAGATATCCATCGCCCGGCGGAAGCCCTCGCGCGAGGTGTTCGCCACCATCGATCCCATAAGCTCTTCCTTGCCGGCAAAGGCGATGGAATGGACGAGGAAGTCGATTTTCCCCCACTTGGCTCTGATCTGCGCGAAGGCGGCGTCCATGCTGGCGTCATCCGTCACGTCGGCGGGGATCATCGTGTCCATGCCGATCGACTCGATCAGCGGCCGCACGCGGCGCTCAAGGTTCTCGCCCTGGTAGGTGAAGGCGATCTCCGCCCCCTGCGCCGCGAGTTGCTGCGCGATCCCCCAGGCGATGGAACTGTCGTTCGCAACGCCCATCACGACGCCGCGTTTGCCCTTCATCAGGTCGCCAGTTGGGAAGGACCATTTCGACATGGGCGGGCTCCGCTCGCTGAAGGTCGCGGGGTAGGGGAGGCGGGAGGGGGCGTCAAGCGCGGGTCAGGAGTTGCGCATTCTAGGCGTTGCCGCCGCCCTCGTTCTGGTTGGCCCCCGCCCGCGCCCGGCGTTTCGGTCCTGCCTGTCGGTGTCTTTCGATGTGTCGCAACGCGGCATGCGCATCCGTTGCGCGGGGTATCCCGGCTTGCACAGGCAGCATGCGACCGCCGTTGAAGCGTTTGGCTTTCTGCCCTGGAACCGGACGGGGCTAGACCTTCGCCACCGCGATCGAGCCGTTGGTGCCGCCAAAGCCGAACGAGTTCGACATCACCATCTTGATCACGGCTTCCCGCGCCTCCTTGATGATGTTGACGCCGTAGGCGAGCGGATCAAGCTTCTCGATATTGATCGAGGGCGCTACGAAGCGCTCCTTCATCATGATCAGCGAATAGATCAGCTCCTGCACGCCGGCGCCGCCGAGTGAGTGGCCGGTCATCGACTTTGTCGCCGAAATCATCGGCTGGTCCGCCGCTTCCTGGCCGAACACCTCGCGCACAGCCTCCAGCTCCTTCACATCGCCCACGGGCGTCGAGGTGGCGTGTGGGTTGAGGTAGTCCGGCGCCGCGCCGGCCTGCTCCATGGCAAGCCGCATCGCCCGCGCCGCGCCTTCGCCCGAGGGCGCCACCATGTCGAACCCGTCCGAGGTCGCGCCATAGCCGACCACCTCGCCATAGATCCTCGCGCCCCGGCGCCTGGCGTGCTCATATTCTTCCAGAACAACCATGCCTGCTCCGCCCGCGATCACGAAGCCGTCCCGATCCGCATCGAAGGCGCGTGAGGCGCGGTGCGGCTCGGCATTGTATTTCGAGGACATCGCGCCCAGCCCGTCGAACAGGCAGGACAATGTCCAGTCCAGCTCCTCGCCGCCGCCGGCGAACATCACATCCTGCTTGCCCCACTGGATCTGCTCGCTCGCCGCGCCGACGCAATGCAGCGAGGTCGTGCAGGCCGACGAGATCGAATAGTTCACGCCCAGGATCTTGAAGAGCGTCGAGAGCGTCGCCGAGGCGGTCGAGGACATCGCCTTGGGCACCGCAAACGGCCCGATCCGGCGCGGCGAGCCTTTTTCCCGGGTCGAATCCGCCGCCGCCACGATGGCGCGCGTTGAGGGGCCGCCGGTGCCGACGATCAGTCCCGTGCGCGGGTTCGAGATGTGCCGCTCCTCGAGGCCCGCATCCGCAATCGCCTGCGTCATCGACATATGGCACCAGCCGGCGCCATCGCCCATGAAGCGCATTGCGCGCTTGTCGACATGGTCTTCCGGCATGGCGCTGGGCTTGCCCGCAACCTGGCTCTTGAAGCCCCTCTCGGCATATTCCGGCATGAAGGAGATGCCAGACCGGCCCGCCTTCAGGCTCTCGGTCACGTCCTTGATGGTGTCGCCGATGGACGAGACGATGCCCATCCCGGTGATCACCACCCTGCGCAGGTCGGGGCCTCCAGCGGCCATCGTGATGTTTCTCCCTGAACGCCCGGCGGGGCGATTCCAGCCGTTCGGTCGAGCGGAACGTTAGCCGCCCGGGGTCTTCAAGCCAACTTTCATGTCCTTGGCGGTGTAGATTTTTTCCCCGTCAAGGAACACAGCGCCATCGGCAATCCCCATGGTCAGGCGCGCGCGGATGGCTCTGCGGATATCGATCTCGTAGCGCACCAGCTTCTTGTCGGGGGTCACCTCACCGGAAAACTTGACCTCGCCGACGCCGAGCGCCCGGCCCTTGCCGGGCGAGCCCGACCAGCCCAGCCAGAAGCCGACCAGCTGCCACATGGCATCCAGTCCCAGACATCCCGGCATCACCGGATCGCCGGGAAAGTGGCATTGGAAGAACCAGAGGTCGGGGCGGATATCGAGTTCGGCAACGAGGTGGCCGCGCTTGTGCGGGCCGCCATCGATCGAAATCTCCGTGATGCGATCGAGCATCAGCATGGGCGGCACGGGTAACTGCGCATTGCCGGGCCCAAACAGGGTCCCGCTGCCGCTCTTCAAAAGGTCCTGATAGCTGTAGGAGGCCTGCGGCGTGTGAAACGCCAGCGGCGAGCTGGGATCGGGCGAAACCGGGTTGACTGACATGGGGACCGCTCCGCGGAGGAAAGGCCCGTTAGCACGCAAGGGCTGGGGGGCCAAGCACCGCTATCCCAACGTAAGCTGTTGCGGAAAACCTAGTGTTTTCCGGGGGCGGCCTTGAGCGTCGCGGCGCCCCAAAGCTGCGCCTTCTCGGCCCAGCCCTTGCGCCCATCGCCCTCCACGCGGCACCAGATCTCCCCGCAATCCCCCAGGGAAACAACAGCGCCGGCTTCGAACCGTGCGATCTTCGCGCCATCCGTGCGGGGGTCGCGATAGATGAGGCCTGCCTGTGTGGCGATGGCTGTGCGCCGCGCGGCAAGCTGGCTCTGGTTGATCCAGACTTCATCGCCCATCGGATCGCGGATCATGCGCCAATCCTTGCTCTCGCGGATGATCACCACCGGCAGGCCGGCCCGGCCATAGGTCCAGCGCACCGGATAGTCCGGGCTGGGGCCAGCGCGCCCGTTGACCTCGCCATAACGCAGGCTCGCATAACGCGGCACGGTCTCTCCGGAAAAGTCGCTGATCCGCGCCTCCATGCCCTCGGCGGCGAAAGCCTTGAAACTGCCCGGCGTCAGCTTCTCCTGCGCCAGCGCGGGTGAGGCCAGCGCCAGGGCGGCGCCGAGAAAACGTGCAGCGAAGGGAAAAAGGGCGGGGCGGCGGCTGTTCTGGCTCACGGCGCGGCTCTCTTTGTGCTGGAAGGCGTGCGATCATGAGAAGCATGCGGGCATGAAAGCCCGCTTAACCCGGCGAGGGAAATTGGGTGAATGCTGCATTAGCCCTGTCCCGCCGCGTTTCGAAAACCGGTGCGGTTGGCCCTTGGCCGCTGCTTTGATAGACCGGTTGCCGCAGGCCCCGTGGGGCGCTATCGCGCCCCCCAGAGACCCAGAGGAAACCTCCCGCCCATGCCGACCTCACGTCCCAAGCTGAAGGTCATCGTGACGCGCCGGCTGCCCGAGCCGGTCGAGACGCGGATGAGCGAACTCTTCGATGTCGAACTCAACACCACCGACACGCCAATGACGCTCGAACAGCTTGGCGAGGCCGCCGGGCGCTGCGATGTTTTGGTGCCCACCATCACCGACCGGATCGACGGTCGCACGCTGGCCCGCGCCGGGGATCGTCTGCGTCTCATCGCGCAGTTCGGCGTCGGGGTGAACAATATCGATGTTCAGGCCTGTGTCTCGCGAGGCATCACTGTCACCAACACGCCCGGCGTGCTCACTGAAGACACCGCCGACATGACGATGGCCCTTATCCTCTCCGTGCCGCGCCGCATCGTCGACGGGGTCGGCGCCATGCAGTCGGGCCAGTTCACCGGGTGGTCGCCAACCTGGATGCTCGGCCGACGCATCTATGGCAAGCGGCTCGGCATCATCGGCATGGGCCGCATCGGCACGGCCGTCGCCCGCCGCGCCAAGTCCTTCGGCCTCCAGATCCACTACCACAACCGCAAGCCGGTCCGGCCGCAGGTCGCAGAAGAGCTTGAGGCCACCTATTGGGACAGCCTCGATCAGATGCTGGCCCGGATGGACATCGTTTCGATCAACTGTCCGCACACGCCTGCCACCTTCCACCTGCTGAGCGCCCGGCGCATCAAGCTGATGAAGCCGGATGCCTATCTGGTGAACACGGCGCGCGGGGAGGTGATCGACGAGGCGGCCCTGATCCGCGCCCTCGAAGCCGGTGAGATCGCCGGCGCCGGTCTCGATGTGTTCGAGAACGAACCCAACCTCAATCCCCGTCTCAAGGCCCTGCGTAACGTCGTGGTCCTGCCCCACATGTCGTCCGCCACGCTGGAAGGCCGGATCGACATGGGCGAGAAGGTGATCATCAACATCAAGACGTTCGCCGATGGCCACAAACCGCCAGACAGGGTGATCCCGGCGATGCTGTAAGGTTGACCTTGCCGTCAACCTCTCACGCAGCGTCAGCAGTGCTGCTGCACTCCTGCCACGCTTTGGCCCCTCTGTTGTGGCCAGTTCAGGCGGTTTCCGGTAAGCCCGTCTCCGCTGGGCGGGCGAAAGTGCTGGGTGGAACAGGTCTTATGCGTTTCGTGATCGCGTCAGCTTTCGCAGCCGTCGTGGCCGTTGGCCTCGTCGCTCCGGCTCTATCCCAGCCGCCCGGCCAACTTTCCGGCACGCGCGCCTACATGGTCGAGCCTTACACGCCCCCCGCGCCCATCACGATCCAGGGCGCCGGGGTCCGCCTGCGCGCAGAACCCTTCGCGATACCTGACACGCGCGTCCTCTCGTCCGGATCGACCGGCCTGCCGCTCAATGTCGTCGGCATTGTCCGCCAGCCTGACTGGGACTGGTACCAGGTCATCCTGCGCAACGGGCAGAAGGCCTTTATCCGCTCCGATCTCACCTCAGCGCCCTCGCGGGTCGGCGCATCGGCCTCCTCCGCCTCGGTCGCAGCGCCCGTCAGCCCCCAGCGGCCGGTGCTCGTCGCCCCGCCTGTCGTGGCCCCCCCGGTTCTCGCCCCTCCCGTTGTTGCCCCTCCCGTTGTCGCCCCGCCGCTGTCGCTGCCCCTGCCGGGTGGCCAGCCGCCCGAACCGCTGCCGCCCATCCCCACGCAACCGCTTGGCGCGAGCGGCGCGATCTCGCTGACGCCCAGCTCGCCGGCGCTGCAGCTTCCACCCCCGTCTGCCCCTGAACCCGGCGAAGGCGGCCTTCTGTCCGTGGCGCCCGCCGCACCGACGCCGCGCCTCGAGGCGATCTCGCCGGCTGTCGCCACCGCGCCTTCGAGCGTCGGGCAGCAGATTCGCGCTCAGCTCGAGGCCAAGCGTTGCTGGTCGGACAGTTCCAGCATGATGGATGCTGAGCGTCTCAAGGCCAGTTTCGTGCTCACATTCAACGCCAGCGGCCGTTTCGCGAGCGAGCCGCGACTCCTCGACCCGGCCAGCGAGCCGGCCAACGATCCGGCCATGATGGTCTTCATCGCCAAGGCCCGCGCCGCCCTTCGCACCTGCAATGCGCTCGGCTTCAGCGTGCCGGCAGGCTACACCTCCGGCGCCGAGATCCGTGTCGACTTCACCGCGCGCTAGCCCGAGGGCGCGGATCGACGATTTCGCTTGAACTCTGCCCCCGACGGGGGTCTCCTTCCCGCAAAAGGGGAGGAAGCCCATGAAGCGGCTCGCATCGGCGCTTGTGGTTGCCGTCACACTGTGTCTGCCGGCGACGGCCCAGCTCCCTTCGGCCAAGACCACCGATCTCGGCAGCGGCATTCATGTCATCTTCGGGCAAGGCGGCAATATAGGGGTTTCGACGGGGCCGGATGGCGTCTTCGTCATCGACGACCAGTATCCCGGCAATGCGCCGGCCAATCTTGCCAAGATCAGGGAGATCGCCGGGGCCGGCCCGCGCTATCTCGTCAACACGCATTGGCATGGCGATCATGCCGGTGGCAACGCCGCCTTCGCCGAAGCCGGCGCGATGATCTTCGCGCACGAGAATGTGCTGAAGCGCCTTTCGGGTGAGGTTAAGTCGATCGGGCTCAATGGTCAGCCTGCGCCCACCTCGCCCGAGCCGGCCTGGCCCGTCGTCACCTTCACCGCCGGCGTCGATTTTCATCTCAATGACGAGACCATCCGCGTCTCGAAGATGCGGGTGTCGCACACCGATGGCGATTCGATCATCCGCTTCGTCGAACCCAATATCATCCACACGGGCGACATTTTCTTCAACGGCATCTTCCCGGTGATCGACCTCGGCTCCGGCGGATCGGTGAAGGGTTATCTTGCCGCAATGGAAGAGATCTGGGCGATGGCCGACGAGCGTACGCGTATCATACCCGGCCATGGCGACATGGCGAGCAAGGCTGACCTGAAGAGGCAGATCGACATGCTGACGGGCGCCATTGCAGCAGTCGAAAAGCATGTGAAGGCCGGCGACAGCCTGCAGAAGACGATTGCTGCAAAGCCGCTGAAGCCCTTCGCCCAATATGCCTGGAGCTTCATCAGCGAGGACAGCTTCACCACGACCCTTTACAACGGCCTGAAGTAGGAGACCGGACCATGCGCATCCTGCTCGCCTCCGCCGCCATCCTCGCTCTTTCGGCCTGCGTCACCACGCCAGCTGAAACCGCAAGCGTCCCCGCAGCTCCGTCTGCACCGCCAGCTGCGCCTGCCGCTCCCACCACCCCGGCGCCGGCTGCTGCGCCCAACAGCCAGGCGTTCTCGCGCGTCGTCGATCTCGGGTCAGGCATCTCCATGCTCATCGGGCAGGGCGGCAATCTCGGTCTCAGCGTCGGCGCCGATGGCGTCTTCCTGATCGATGATCAGTACGTCACAAACGCCACGGCCAACCTCGCCAAGATCGAAGAGCTGGCCAAGGGCAAGCCGAAATACCTCGTCAATACGCACTGGCATTTCGACCACGCCGGCGGCAACGCGACGTTTGCCAAGGCTGGCGCGACGATTTTCGCCAGCGAGAATGTGCGCAAGCGCCTCTCGAACGAGCTCATCACCACGGGCCGCACAGCGCAGGCCCAGCCCGCACCGAAGATCGCCTGGCCCGTCGTCACTTTCACCGAAGGCGTCGACTTCCACCTCAACGGCCAGACCATCCGCGCCATCAACGCACCCATGCCGACGCACACCGACGGCGACGTGCTGATCTACTTCGTCGAGGCCGACGTGCTCCACACAGGCGACACCTACATGAAGGACCGCTATCCCTTCGTCGACACCGGCTCGGGCGGCACGCAGGCAGGCTTCATCGCCACGCTCACGCGCGCCCTCGAAATCACCGGCCCCAACACCAAGATCATCCCCGGCCATGGCGAGCTGGCAACCGAGGCCGATCTCCAGGCCGCACTCGACATGCACAAGGGCGCCCGCGCCGCTGTCGAGGCGCTGGTGAAACAGGGCAAGACGCTTCAGGAAACCGTCGCCGCCAAGCCGCTCGCGGCCTGGAACGCGCGCTTCATGCAGGCCGGCGCCTTCATCAATGACGACGCCTACACGACGGTGATCTACAACGAACTCAAGAAATAAACCCGAGGGAGCCGAGGTTGGGGAAGATCGGGAGTGTGGCCGCGGCCCTTTCGGCGCTTGCAACGATGCTGCTTTGCGCCGGCGCCTATGCGCAGGGGTCAGCCTCTCCGGACCAGCCGGCGCCGCTGGCCGAAGCAGCGCCGGTTGCCACTCCGACACGGGAGCCACCGCCCTCGATCGCTGACTTCATGGCCGAACCGATGATCGAGGACGTCGCCCTCGCGCCGGGCGGCCGTCACATTGCTTACGTGCATCGCCAGAACGACATCTCGTATCTGATCGTACGGGATCTCGCGGCGGATCGGGCCAAACCCGTTATGCGCAGGCTCGGGGAGGTGCGCGTCTATGGTCTTGAGTGGATCAATGACGATCGCCTCATCTATTCTGCCGGCGCGAACGATATCGGCGTCGACTACAGGCGTGGCCGGCTCACCTTTACCGGCGTTCCGCGCCTCTTCGCCAGCAATCGCGATCTCCAGGACACACTGATCTTCTTCAAGGACGACAAGAAGATCGAGGCGGCCAACGCCATTACCGCCTCGGATGTGATGCTGATTACCGGCGATGCGGAACATTTCCTGCTTCCTCTGCGCGTCGGGCGCAATCTCGACCTCGTCAAGGTCAATGTGCGTGACGGCAAGTGGACAACCGCGGCCAGCGGCGCGGAGCGCACCATGGCCTGGTTCGTCGATGGCTTCGGTTATCCGGTCATGCGGTTCGATACCAACCGGCGCTTCACCGAAGTGCGGGTGATGATTCCACAAAAACACGAGCAGAACCGCCTCGACTGGAAACAGGCTTTCGCCATCCGTTTCGACAGGAGCAATGACAAGGCCCCTGATTTCGATCCAATCGCGCCGGGACCGCAACCTGGCCTCTACTATGTGGTTGGCAGGCCGCCGGGGGCCGACCGCACGGGCGTTTATCTATACAATCTCGAAACCCAGAAGTATGCCACCGAGGTGTTCAGTCATCCTCGCGTGGACGTCGAGGGCGGGATCATCGACCCGCGTGCAGGCGGCTATGTCGGGGCCACCTACTGGAACGACATGCTTGATGCCACCTTCATCGAAGGAAAGATGCAGGCGCATTTCAACGGACTGAAAGACTTCTTCCAGAACGAGCGCAACATTGCCTTCATTGATCGCAGCGCCGACCAGCAGGTCTGGGTGCTTGCGACCAGCGGGCCGCGCGATCCGGGCGCCTACCATGTCTACAACATGGCCAAGGCGCACAACGAGGTCATAGGCGTTGTGAACCCGCGCCTGCCGACCCACAAGCTCGGTCGAACTGAGCCCATCGTCTACAAGGCGCGCGATGGCTTTGAGATGACAGGCTATCTCACGCTGCCGCCTGGCCTTGCGGAGGGCGCGCGGCCGCCGCTGATCGTCTATCCGCATGGCGGCCCGGAAACCCGCTCCGTCCTTAGCTATGATGTGGTTGCCCAGTTTCTCGCCACGCGCGGCTATGCCGTGTTCCAACCCAATTTTCGCGGCTCCTCGGGTTACGGGAAGGCCTTCGTCGAGGCGGGTAACCGCCAGTTCGGCGGCGCGATGCAGGACGATGTGGCCGATGGCGTCATGCATCTTCTTGCCCAGCAGCGCGTCGATGGGGCGCGCGTGTGCATCCTGGGCGAGTCATATGGCGGATATGCCGCCCTGATGGGCGCGGTCCGGTTTCCGGAACTCTATCGTTGTGTCGTGTCTGCGGCCGGTGTCAGTGATCTCCATCGCCAGGTCCGCTGGGAACGCGACGAGGAGGGCAGGGACAGCGAGGCCTACAAGTACTGGGTCGCCAAGATCGGCGATCCAGATCGTGACAAGGCCGCGATGAATGCTGCCTCGCCGATCAACAACATCGCCGCCATCAACGTGCCTGTGCTGCTGATGCATGGAACGGAAGATGATGTCGTTGCGTTCGAGCAGTCGGACCTTATGCACCAGGCCATGAAGAAGGCCGGCAAGTCATCGAAGCTCATCGTCTTCAAGGACGCCGGTCACAGTTTTCTGGCGTCAAATCTCGAAGCTTATCTCACTCAGCTGGAACAGTTCCTCGCCGCCCATCTTCCCCAGCCCTGAAGCCAGCCGGAGCAAGGGCGCGTGTCAGGTTGCGCTGCACGCGGCGCAGGCAGGGTCAGCGCGCAGTTTCACCGTGCGTGACTCCCCGCTCAGCCCGTCGAACAGCCACACCTTGCCCGCCATCGAAGGCGCAGCGCCGGTGATCTCCTTTACCGCTTCCAGCGCCATGCGCGCGCCGATCATGCCGGTGAGCGGTCCGATGACGCCCACCATCGCGCAGGTCTCCTCCATCTCCGGTATCTCACAGATGAGGCAGCGATAGCAGGGCAGGCGCTCGCCAGGCGCCTTGCCCTTCGTGAACCCGGACCTGAACACCGAGACCTGCGCGCTCCATCGCCCCACCGCGCCAGACACGAGCGGAATGCTGAGCTCATGGCAGGCCGCATTCACGTCGAAGCGCGTTGCAAAACTGTCCGACCCGTCGATCACGAGGTCAGCCCCGGCGAGCAGCTCAACGGCATTGTCCGCCTGCAGCCGCACCTGCCGTGCGATCACCCTCGCGCCGGGATTGAGCGCCGCAAGCCGTTCCCTTGCGACGTCCGTCTTGGCCCGTCCGACATCCGGTGTTGCGAACAGCACCTGCCGCTGCAGGTTGGAGAGCGATACCGTGTCATCGTCGATGATCGTCAGTGCGCCCACGCCGGCGGCCGCCAGATACATCGCCGCCGGTCCGCCAAGGGCGCCGGCGCCGATCAGCGTCACGGACGCCTCCTTCAGCTTCTGCTGGCCCGGACCGCCGACTTCGCGCAGCATGATGTGCCGGGCGTAGCGTTCCAGCTCGTGCGGCGTTAGGCTCATGGCGCGTCATCCTTGTGGGAGCAGAAAACATGGCCCCCGGAACTTGTCGACCGTGACCGACGCGCCTGTCTCAAATGTCTACCAGCCGCTGCTCGACGAGATTGTTGGGGGCCGCCGCAACATCTTTCTCACCGGACGCGCCGGCACGGGCAAGACAACGCTCCTTCGCCAGCTCATCTTCAGCTCTCTGGAGAAGGCGGTCGTGCTCGCGCCGACCGGGCTTGCCGCGGTGAATGTCGGCGGCCAGACGATTCACTCCTTCTTCAACTTCCCGCCGCGCCTCCTGGACGCGGGCGACACCCGCAAGATCCGCAACCAGCGCGTGGTCAAGGCGATCGAGACCATGGTCATCGACGAGGTCTCGATGGTCCGCGCCGACATGATGCAGGCGATCGACAGTTCACTTCGTCTCAATCGCGGAAATCGCCAGCCTTTCGGCGGCGTACGCATGATCCTCTCGGGCGACCTGCACCAGCTCCCGCCCGTCGTGGAAGGCGAGGTCGAACACATCCTGCAGGAGAGCTATGGCGGCCCGTGGTTCTTCCGGGCGCCCGGCTTCCAGGCCGGCCAATTCCGCCTTGCTGCGCTCAAGCGCATTTTCCGGCAGGAAGATGCGGCCTTCATCGGTATTCTCAACAGCCTGCGCAATGGCCGCCTGAGCACCGAAGAGGTCGACCTCCTCCGCAGCCGCGTATCATCGCGCTCACCGGCCGAGGCGAGCCAGACCCATGTTGTGCTGACCCCAAACAACGCCGCCGCCTGGCGCATCAACCAGATGCGGCTTGCCGAACTGCCGGGCCCTTCGCGCAACTACACCGCCGCGCTCGAAGGCAATTTCGAGGCCAAGGCCTTCCCGACCGAGGAAGTGCTCGAGCTGAAAGCCGGCGCCCGCGTCATGATGATCCGCAATGATCCGTCGGGCCGGTGGGTCAATGGCTCGCTTGGAGTGGTGCAGGGGCTTGGCGAATCCGACGCCTATGTGAAGATCGGCGGCGAAAGTCATCGCGTGTCGCAACAGGCGTGGGAAAAGTTCCGCTACGAGTTCGATGCGGCGTCGAAATCCGTTTCGCGTTCCGTCGTCGGCTCGTTCAAGCAGCTGCCGCTCCGGCTTGCCTACGCCACCACCATCCACAAGTCGCAAGGCATGACGCTCGACAAGGTCCATATCGATTTTGACCGCGGCATGTTCGCCCACGGTCAGGCCTATGTCGCCTTTTCACGCTGCCGTTCGCTCGCAGGCCTTGAACTCTCGCGCGAGCTCCGCCCCCGCGACATCATCATTGACCGTTCGGCCTTCGATTTCGGCGGACTGACCCCCGTCAGTGACACCGAGCATTTCCTCCTCGCCGACATGGCGAAGCCGGAGCTGGAGCTGAAGGGGTAGCGGAAGCCTAGTTCGGCGCGTTGCACGCCGCGGTGCGCTCCACACGCATCAGTGGCCCGATCTCGATCGACCGATAACCCTGTGGCCACTGGTCGGACGCCACCGCATTGTCCCGGACCGGGCAGGTCGGAATGCGCTCGCCGCCGGCGTGGGCCTCGTATCTGAAGCTGAAATCGAGGCCGCTGTTGAACTCCAGGACCGCGCCGATCTCCCGCGCCACCGTCAGCGACACGGCGACCTCGCCGGGCGTGCGCGGCATGGGCGCAAGGCGATCCTTGTCCGTCGACTTCAGGATGCGGAGTTTACCATCGTCTGCCGGCTCAAAGATAACGGTGCGATCCGGAACCATCTCGAAACGCTCGACGACGGCGCCGGCGAGGAGCGGCGCCGGCTCCTGCTGGGCGTGAGCTGCGGCTGGAAAGATCGTGGTGGCGAGAATGGCGGCGACCAGCTTCATGCCCGCAGGCTGTCGGAAAAGTGCAGGCCCTGCAAGCAGCCGCGCTGCTATCGCCCTGTCGAACCAAACCCGCCAGCGCCGCGCTGTGTTTCATCGAGTGCGGCAACCACACTCAACTCCGCCCGCGTCACCGGTGCAATCACCATCTGCGCAATCCGCTCGCCGCGCCTGATAACGAAAGGTTCCTGGCCGAGATTGATCAGGATCACCTTTACCTCGCCGCGATAATCCGCATCGATCGTGCCCGGCGTGTTGAGGCAGGTGACGCCATGCTTGGCCGCCAGCCCGGAGCGCGGACGCACCTGCGCTTCATGCCCTGCCGGCAACGCAAGGGTGAGACCCGTCGGCGCCATCGCCCGCTCGCCCGGCTTTAGCGTGATTGGCTGGTCGTCGGGAACTGCCGCACGCAGGTCCATGCCAGCGGCGTCCGCTGTCTCATAGGCGGGCAGAGCGAGCCCCTCAAAATGCGGCAGGGGAACGATGCGGATGGTGACGGGCATTGGGCGCTCCAACTTGTCATCCCTGCTGGAAGCGCCAGGCGCTGCAGAGCCAGACCCCATCTAACTGCCTCCACGCTTCAAGAGGAATGGGTCCCGGCCGGCGCTTCGCGTGTCCGGGATGACAAGCTGTGGATTGGGGCGGGCGCCTAAGCCTCGACATCCGCCGCAAAGCGCAATTCCCGGCGCGGGCGAACCGTATTGGTCACGTCCATGTAGGTCGGATGCTTCTTGTAGGCGTGCATCGCCTCAATGTCGGGAAACTCTGCATAGACCACGATGTCGATGTCGTTTCCGAACAGGTCGGCCTTGCGGTTCTGCGACACTTCGAACAGCGTCGAACCTGGTATCGTCCCCAGCCGCCTGAGATGGCGCATGATGTCCGCCGCCTCGCGCGGGTCCTTCAGCGTGAAGAAGACGATATGGCGGATCATGGGGAAGACCTAGGAGCAGACGCGCTCCGGGGCCATCGGAATTACTGCGCTATTCCGCCGCGCTGGTTTCGGGCGCAGCGAAAACGGTCGCAATGCGCTCAGCCAGTTTCATCGCGACGGCCGCCTTTCCCATGCGGGGCCAGCGTTCCATGCCAGCCTTGGTGACCAGCAGGACCTCATTGTCCGCCCCGCCCATCACGTCGCCCGAAACGTCATTGGCTATGATCCAGTCGCAGCCCTTGCGGACAAGCTTGGCGCGTGCGTAGCGCTCGACATCGCTGGTTTCGGCGGCAAATCCGATGACCAGGCGTGGGCGGTCCTTCCGCTTCGTGCCGACAGATCTGAGGATGTCCGGGTTTTCGGTGAGTTGCAGCGCGAGCTTGTCCTCGGCGCCACCCTTGAGCTTCAGCTTGCCCTTCGCCCGGGTCACAGGTCGCCAGTCGGCGACGGCTGCAACGCCGATGAAGATGTCGGCGGGGAGATTGGCCTTTACGGCGTCGTGCATTTCGAGGGCCGTCTCGACGCGCGATGCGGCAACGCCATCGGGAATTGGCAGCTGCGTCGGCCCCGTCACCAGCCGCACATCGGCGCCGAGCCGGGCCAGCGCCTGCGCGATTGCATAGCCTTGCCTGCCTGAGGAATGATTGGAAATGAAGCGCACCGGATCGAGCGGCTCGCGCGTCGGCCCGGCGGTGATCACCGCGCGCACGCCGGCCAGCGGGCCGTGGCCCTGGGGCCCGGCCAGCATGCGGCGGATTTCCTTCGCGATCCGATCGGGCTCGGGCAGGCGACCGGGTCCGAATTCGCCGCACGCCATCGCTCCGACATCCGGCTCCATAACGGTGACGCCATCGGCACGGAGCCGGGCCACATTGCGCTTCGTCGCAGCGTGTTCCCACATCCGCACATTCATGGCGGGGACCATCAGCACCGGCTTGTCGGTCGCAAGCAGGGCGGTGGAAGCAAGGTCGTTGGCGAGACCGTTCGCCGCCTTCGCCATCAGGTCAGCCGTGGCAGGTGCAACGACGACAAGATCGGCGGAGCGCGACAGTTCGATGTGCCCCATCTCGGCTTCGTCGGTGAGATTGAACAGCTCCTGATAGACCTTGTCGCCTGAAAGCGAGCCAAGCGACAGCGGCGTCACGAACTCGGCTCCGGCCCTGGTCAGGATTACGCGCGCACCCACGCCCTCGCGCGCCAGCAGCCGGATCAGCTCCAGCGACTTGTAGGCTGCGATGCCGCCGCCGACGATCAGAAGGATGCGCTTGCCGTCCAGGGCGCGTCTCCGGAAATGACCCGCAATATGTAGTCAAACTTGGTCAGGATTGCACCAAGCGCGTCCGCGCGATCGCAGCGGTCGTGGAAAGGACTGGGTAAGATATTGGCCGGGGCCGGCCGATCGTCCTGGTTTGCGCCTGATGAGCAAGGCCTTCACCCGGGGACGCGGACACAGAGGACGTCATCGGGCTGCCGGAGCGGGACGTTTCGCTCCTGCTAAACCCTGTCACCTCTCGCGGCCTCACCCTGATCGAGGCCGAGCTTGCCCGTGCAAGTGCAGCCAACGCCGAAGCCCTTGCCGCTGATGACAAGGAGGGCGCCGCACGCGCTGGGCGCGACATGCGCTACTGGACCGCCCGCCGGAACAGCGCGCAGCTGCAGCCGGATCCCTCGGGGTTGGAAAGCGTGCAGTTCGGGTCCGCCGTGAACATCCTTCGCGCGGATGGCCGGCGCCAGTCCTTCCGCATTGTCGGGGAGGACGAAGCTGATCCCATGCGCGGCCTCCTCTCATGGGCCTCGCCGCTGGCGTGTGCGATGATGGGCAAGGGCGTCAATGATGAGATCGAAGCTGGCGTGAGCGAAGCGATGATGATCGCAATCTCGCTCTAGGCCTGATTGCTCCGCATCCCAGCAAAGAATTCCTGCGTGACCGGCGTGTTGCCCGTGATTTCGCCCGGCACGCCCTCGCAGAATTCAACCCACCTGATCCGTGATTCCAGGCCGTATTGGATCTCGATTGCCGCCAGCTCAGGGTCATCCAGCGACCCGATGGTCACATAGATGCGCGCCTCGGGTGCGTCGTAGGCAAAGGAGAGGGGCGTGCCGCAGTCACGACAGAAGCCGCGCTTGGCAAGGTTGGACGAAGCGAAGAAGGCCGGCTCGCCCCTGGTCCATTCAAGGTTCGCCTTGGAACACCCGGCCAGCGCCGCAAACAGCCCGCCCGTCGCCTTCTGGCACATGCGGCAGTGGCAGACATGCGGCTTTTCGACATGTGGCGCGTGCATCGCGTACCGCACGGCCCCGCACTGGCATCCGCCGGTAATGGACATGGCCCTTTACTCCGGTATTCGCCATCGCCGGCGCCCCCTTTTAAGGCGTGCAACCCGCGTTTTTTCAACGAACAGGTGATGCTTAGCCGCTCGTGGCGGAGAGGCGAAGGTCGTTTTGCCCGCGCAGGATCGGGCCCGCGACTGATTATCCCGGTTGGCGGCGGCATTGGGCTGTGCTGGCATGGCTCTGGAAGGGACCTCAGCCATGCTTTTTCGTGGCAAGCCAAAGCCGGCGACCCTCGTCCACACGCTCGTCGGGGCGTGGCGGGCTGAAACGCTTTCGGGCGATGTGAAGGGTGAAATCCTCGCCTGGTTCAACGAGGACGGGTCATACCTCACGCGGAACCAGATGGAGATAAGGGGTGCGGCGGTTCCGCCCGTCACCCAGACGGGGCGCTACCGGGTGGAGCCGCTCGACCGCACCCGGTTTAAGCTGTTCACCATCGACGAGAACGGTCAGCCGCTGTCGACCACGGTCCGGACATTTGTGGACAACAATACCATGATCAACGAGGTTGGCCGGATCACCTTCCACCGGGTCGATGCCAACACCGACCTGCTGACCCGCCCGCTGAATTGACTTGCCGCAGCCGATGGCTGTGCCTCTCATGTCTTCAGCGCGGCCGTGATCGTGCTGCGCGGGGGAGGAAAAGACCATGAAGTCAATCATCGTGTTTGCGGCGTTCGCAACCCTGCTCGCAGCGCCGGTCGCGGCCGGGCAGGAAACCGGGATCACCGTGCGCTCTGTTCGCGTCCTGGCCTCGGATGTGGACGCGCTTGCGAAATTCTATGCCGCGGCCTTCGGGATGTCGGAAACCCGTCGTCCGGTGGACACGCCGACCTTCAAGGAAATCGTGCTCAATTCGGGCTCGACGCCTGAGCTTGCGAGGAAGGCGACATCGACCCCCATCGTGATCGCAACCCGCGCCAAGGGCAGTCCCCCCGCCGGCGGCATGGCGGCGCTCATCCTCGAAGTGCCCGATATCGATGCGGCCATCGCCCGCGCGACGGCCGCCGGGGCAAAACTCATGCGCCCCGTCGCTACATCGGGCGAGGGGCTTTCCTACGCCTTCCTCACCGACCCCGACGGCAACCAGTTCGAACTCCTGCTGCGGCGCTAGGAAGCGCTCGCTGATTTTCATTGGCCTCCTGCGCGCCACGTCAGATAAGTTCTTTCCGGGTGGCAGGTCAGGCGCCCTGCGGAGACATGTCCATGACCCGAAGCAAGATGCGCCAGCTCTCATTCGCGCTCGCATTGTTCGCCAGCGCTGCGCTTGCCGCCTGCGCAAGCATGGGCGCGGCGCCCTCCGCACCCGCTACCGCCGTGACCGCCAGCGGTCCCGTGAGCGCCGTAGCGCGCGGCGGGATGAAATCCTACTTCGCCATTCCCTATGCCGCACCGCCGCTGGGCGATCTTCGCTGGCGCGCGCCGCAGCCGGCCGCCAGCTGGAGCGCGCCGCTCACCAACACGAAATCTGGCCCGTCCTGCCTTCAGACCGGCGACAGTCCCTTCCGCGTCAACGGCGATAGCGAGGATTGCCTCTATCTCGACGTGCACGCGCCCACCGGGACCGGCCCGTTCCCGGTGATGGTGTGGATCCATGGCGGTGCGTTCAACACGGGCGCGGCCTCCGTCTATGCCGATCCGACACCGCTCGTCTCCAAGGGCGTCATTGTTGTCGGCATCAACTATCGCCTCGGCGCCATGGGGTTCCTCGGCCATCCCGCGCTGCGCGATGCCGAGGGCAGTGTCGGCAATTACGGCATCATGGACCAGCAGGCCGCCCTGCGCTGGGTGCAGGACAACATCGCCCAGTTCGGCGGTGATCCCAGGAACGTCACCATTTTCGGCGAGAGCGCCGGCGGCTTCAGCGTGATGACGCACCTCGCATCCCCCCTGTCGGCCGGCCTGTTCAACAAGGCGATCATCCAGAGCGGCGCTTATGGCGTCAGCAGCCAGCTCACGCAGGCCGAACTTGAAAAGAAGAGCGTGGCCATCGCCGAGAAGGTAATCCTGACGGCCAGCAACCTGCCGGGCTGTCCGGTCGATGCGGTCACGGCCGCCTGCCTGCGCGGGCTGTCGGAGGCGCTCGTCCGCAACCAGCTTGCCACAGCCTTCGCGACCAACATCAGCAACCCGGTACCCTCAGTCGATGGCAAGGTGCTGCCCGCCACGATCAAGAGCACGTTCGCCGCCGGTCGCAACAACAAGGTCCCCGTGATCAACGGCTCCAATCAGGATGAGTTCGCGTTGTTCTTCGCAATGACCGAACTCGCCGCCCGGACCAAGGCCTCGCCGCCAAATCTGGATCCAGCCGACAGGCGCTACCTGATGAAAGCGGCCGCCTACCCGATGACGGTGAATGCGCTCGTCGCCGGCGGAGGCCTTGGCGTCTCGGGGTCCCAGCTCAGCTCGACGGATTATCCCTTGGCCAGCTACGGCGCGGACATTGACCTTCAGGCCAGTTTGGCGGCAACCGCACTCGCAACCGACGCCACGTTCTCGTGCAACGGCCTCAAGGTTTCGTCCCGCATCAAGGCGCAGGGTTCACCCACCTGGATGTACGAATTCCGCGACCAGACCGCGATCCCGATCATCGGCATCATCGATGGAAAATACGCGCTCAGTCTTGAGCAGGGCGCGGCGCATGCCGCCGAACTCCCCTACTTCTTCAACATGCATGACATGCAGAACGACGAGCGTACGGCGCTGCAGGCCATCATGTCGAACTACTGGGTCAACTTCGCGCGCACCGGAAATCCCAACGGAAAAGGCGTTCCGGAATGGGGAGATTTCGCCTCCGGCACGGTCCAGAAGCTCGACGTTGCCTCAGGCGGCGGCGTTGCCCCGATGCCTGAATGGACGTTCGCCGCCCAGCACAAGTGTGACGGTGTCTGGAAGGGTCTGACGTTCTAGGCCGAGGCGCGCGGCGGGCCCTCCCATTCCGCCGCCACATCGACTATCTAGGCCCCAACCCCACGTTCTGGCCGCACAGGGTCCGGCCAGCTTTCGACCAGGAGAATCCCATGCGCGATTATCTGAAATTCTACATCAATGGCGAATGGGTGGACCCCGTCACCCCGCGCACGCTGGAAGTCCAGAACCCCGCCACCGAGGAAAGCTATGCGCGCATCTCGCTCGGCTCCAAGGCTGATGTCGACAAGGCCGTCGCGGCTGCCAAGGCTGCCTTCCCCGCCTTCGCTGCGACCACGAAAGAGTACCGCGCCGGCCTGCTCGACAAGATCATCGCCGTCTACCAGAATCGACTTGGCGACATGGCAAGCGCGGTGTCCGAGGAGATGGGCGCCCCGCTCTGGCTCGCTCAGGCCGCTCAGGCGCCTTCCGGTCTTGGCCACCTGATGCAGGCGGCGAATTATCTTCGCACCTTCGAGTTCGAGGAGCGCCGCGGCAAGCACCTCATTCGCAAAGAGCCGATCGGCGTCTGCGGCTTCATCACGCCGTGGAACTGGCCGCAGAACCAGATCGCCTGCAAGGTCGCCCCGGCGCTCGCCGCCGGATGCACCATGGTCTTGAAGCCGTCGGAGATCGCGCCGATCGACGCCATCATCTTCGCGGAGATCATGCATGAGGCCGGCGTGCCGAAGGGCGTCTTCAATCTGGTCAACGGCGATGGCCCCGGTGTGGGCGCTGCACTTTCGGCCCATCCAGACGTCGACATGATGTCCTTCACGGGCTCGACGCGCGCCGGCGTCCTCGTCGCGCAGGCGGCGGCTCCGACAGTGAAGCGCGTTGCGCAGGAGCTCGGCGGCAAATCCGCCAATATCGTCCTCGAAGACGCCGACCTGCAGAAAGCCGTAAAGGCCGGTGTGATGCAGATGATGACCAACACCGGTCAGAGCTGCAACGCGCCAAGCCGCATGTTCGTTCCCCGCGCCAAGAACGAAGAGGCGAAGGCCATCGCAAAGGCCGCCGCCGAAGCTGTGAAGGTGCAAGACCCGAAGACGGCCGAGAAGGGCGCCATCGGCCCGGTCGTCTCCGAAGCGCAATGGAACAAGATCCAGGGCCTCATCAGACAAGGCATCGAGGAAGGCGCGACGCTTGTCACCGGCGGTCTGGGCCGTCCCGATGGTCTCAATCGCGGCTATTACGTAAAGCCCACGGTCTTCGCGGATGTGCGCAACGACATGACGATCGCGGTTGAGGAAATCTTCGGGCCTGTCCTCTGTATGATTCCGTACGACACCGAAGAGCAGGCGATCGCCATGGCCAACGACACGGTCTATGGCCTCTCCGGTTACGTTCAGGGCGAGCAGGAGCACGCCCAGAAGGTTGCCCGGCAGCTGCGCACCGGGATGGTCCACATCAACGGCGCCGGCTCTGACCAGACCATGCCCTTCGGCGGCTTCAAGCAGTCGGGCAATGGCCGCGAATGGGGCGTGGAAGGCATCCACGAATTCCTCGAGACCAAGTCGGTCTTCGGATTTGCCACGGCCTGAGGCCGACAAGCCCTCCAAAATGTGAAGGCCGGTCCCGGAAGGGGCCGGCCTGATCATTTGCCGTTCAGGTTTGCCTTCCTATCTCAGAAGGTGTGGAACTGTGTCCGAGGAGGCCGCCATGCTCAGGAAGACCCTTGCCGTCGTCATGATTTCAGCCGCAACCGCGCTGGCCGCCTGCGCGACAGGCCCGACCCCCTACCAGCCGGCAGCCGGCTATGAGCGCGGCTATTCGGAACAGAAGATCGAGGATGCCCGCTACCGCATCTCGTTCAAGGGCAATTCCATGACCGGCCGCGAAACAGTCGAGAACTATCTCCTTTTCCGCGCCGCCGAACTGACCTTGCAGTCCGGCTACGACGTCTTCACCATTGTCAGCCGCGACACCGACAAGGACCGCGACATCCGCCGCACCGGCGGGTATTCCCGCTTTTCCTACATGTATTTTTCCCCGCGCTGGGGCTGGGTGCATGCCTGGGATCCGTTCTGGTCGACACCTGCACGCTATGATGAAGTCACGCGGTACGAGGCCTATGCCGAGATCGTCATGAGCCGCGCGCCGAAGGGTTCAGACCCCAATGCCTTCGACGCGCGCCAGGTTTCGCAGAACCTCGCCGCCTCGATCCAGCGCCCAGCCACATAACTGTCATCCGCTGTAAACGAGCCCGCAACCTCGCCTGCATACACTGTCGGTCATGTCGCCGGCGGTCTCGATCATCATCCCGACCTTTCGCCGGCCCGCTCGCGCCCTAGCCGCGGCGCAATCCGCGCTGGCCCAGACCTGCAGCGCAGATTTCGAGGTGGTGCTGGTCGATAACGATCCGGCAGCCTCCGCCATGGCGCCGCTGCGCGCCCTCTGCGACACCCGTGTGACGGTCGTGCACGAGCCTGAGGCCGGCGTCGCAAGTGCGCGCAATGCCGGTCTTCGGATCGCGCGCGGCGAGATGATCGCCTTCCTCGACGATGACGAGATCGCTCCCCGCACGTGGCTCGCCGGGCTGATGCGGGTACAGAGGCTGACCGGCGCAGATGTGGTGTTCGGTCCGGTCCGCACAAAGCTTGCCGCCCCTCCACAAGATCATCGCGAATACTTCGAGGCGTTTTTCGCCCGCGAGCCGCATCACGCCGAAGGCCTCATCCGCACCTACTATGGCTGTGGCTGCAGCCTCATCCGCCGCGCTGCGCTTCCCTCCGCCGAACCGTTCTCATCCAAGCGCAACGAGATCGGGGGCGAGGACGACCTCCTCTTCCAGGAGATGCAGGCGAAGGGCGCAAAGTTCGCCTGGGCGCCCGACGCATGGGTTTGGGAAACGCCCGATCCCTCGCGCGTGACGCTGGCCTATACGCTCCGCCGCGCCTTTGCCTATGGCCAGGGGCCAGCCGCCAATGCATGGGCAGGCCAGCGCAATGTCGCGGTCGTGGCGTTCTGGATGGCCGTCGGGGCTGCGCAAGCGGTCGTCTATGGCGCAGCAGCACTCGTGGCCTGCCTCGCACGCACGCGGCGGCGCGCGATCGTCTATCGCAAATGCGTCGAGGGCGCCGGCAAGGTGCTCTGGTTCCCATTCATCAAGCCGCGCTTCTACGGTCTTGCGCTGGCGGGCAAGCCTGCAACCGCCTAGTCTTGCTGAGTCAGAAACTGAGCCAGTCGGTCGCATGCGGGGGGGAATTCGGCCCGTAGCCTTGTTTGCTGCGCTGGTGATTCGATCACCGGCGGAGCGTTCGATGGACCGTTCAAGTGTTGAAAGTGAAGCGCGTTTTCAGGCCTATGTCGCGGGTTCGGGAGCGTCATAGGCCATGCCGACCGCAACGGGCCGTTGCGGGATTACTGTAAGGGATTACTGTACCGGGCTCCTCCTGCCGGCCGAGCGCAAGAGCGTCGAGCCTATGGCGGCAATGACCGCGCCGGCGCGCACCTCGGCGCAGCATCAGTCGATGCTGCACTTTGTTGGAAAGGCGCCATGGTCGGAAGAAAGGCTTCTGGCCAAGGTCCGCGATCTCGTGCTCCCCACCATTGAGGCTCATGGCCCGATCCGCGCCTGGATTGTCGACGACACGGCCTTTCCCAAGAAGGGAAAGCACTCCGTCGGCGTGACGCGCCAGTATTGCGGACAATTGGGCAAGCAGGACAACTGCCAGGTCGCCGTGACGCTCTCGATCGCCAATGACTGGGCGAGCCTGCCGGTCGCATATCGGCTTTATATGCCAGAGGTCTGGGCCAGTGATGCGCAGCGTCGTACGAAAGCGGGCGTTCCTGACGACCTTGTTTTTCAAACAAAGCCGCAGATCGCGCTCCAGCAGATCCGGGACGCGCAAGCTGCGGGCGTCAGGTCCGGGGTCCTGCTGGCCGATGCAGGCTATGGTGCAGATACGACGTTCAGGGACGAACTGACGGCGCTTGGGTTTCCCTATGTCGTGGGTGTTCAGGGCAGTCTCTCCATCTGGCCGCCCGGCCAGGCGCCGATGCCCGCCAAGGCCTGGAGCGGACGTGGACGGCCAACCAGGAACCTGCAGCGCGCCCCGGATCACAAGCCTTTATCAGCGAAGACATTCGCGTTCTCCCTGGATCCTGCAGCGTGGCAAACCATCACCTGGCGGGAGGGAACAAACACGCAGTTGAGTTCCCGCTTCGCACGCGTCCGGGTCCGGCCGGCGCATCGCGATACGATGCGTTCTGAGCCGCGAAAGGTTGAATGGCTGATCATCGAATGGCCGGAAGGCGAGCAGGAGCCTTCCAAGTACTGGCTGTCGACACTTCCTGACACGATTGCATTCGAAAGCCTTGTCGATCACGCCAAGCTGCGATGGCGCATTGAACGCGACTATCAGGAATTGAAGCAGGAAATCGGACTATCGCACTATGAGGGGCGAGGTTGGCGCGGATTTCACCATCACGCCGCACTCTGCATCGCCGCCTACGGTTTCCTGATCTCCGAAAGGGAGACGATTCCCCCCTCAGGACCTCGCTTCAACCTCAGACGCCCGTCGGCTGCCATTCCCGAAAACCAACGACCCCGGGGCGCCGCCAATATGGACTGCGCGCCACGTGGCGGGCTCAATAGCAACAGTCCGACGACGATTGAGCGTCGCCCTGGCGCGGTCACTGGATAGATGTCCGTGTTGCGCAGTATACCGACGAGTAGACCCCACGGCTTATTTGTGACTTAGTAGTGCTAGAGCAGCCCGGCGGGCACCTTGACCGGCATGTCAAGCAATTGCTGCGCTTTGCCCTTGGCCAGCGGGTCGAGCCGAAGGCTTGCAAATTGCCCGCCGCCGAGCGCGTCGAGGAAATGCAGGTTCACCGCATTCATCCCTGGCAGGTCATAGCGCAGCACGGCCGGATTCTTTCCCCCTTCGAACTCATGCGCGAACCACTGCATCATCGCTTCGGGTGACAGCGCGGCGCGGATCCACGGCAGGTAGTCCGGCCGGCGTGCGATGACGCCGATGTTGAACGCATCGCCCTTGTCGCCCGAGCGCGCCCAGGCGAGGTCGATCAAGGGAACGTCCTTCATGGCGCCTTCAGCTCGCGGGGCGGCAGCCGGTTCCGGGCGCACGATCATGTCCGGCCCGAACGCTTTCGCCGGCGCTTTCACCGTCATGTGCTCGGCAGCGCCATCGAGCATGATCGTAAGCGGTACATCCTCGAGCGGAATAGTCGTCGACCACACCCGCATAACCGGCCGGATTTCGGCGCGCGAGCCGAACCAGCCAGCCGTACCAACTGACATCGATGTGGTCGGACTGTCGAACTCGCGCATGAAGGGCTTCAGCCCCGCTGCATCGTCGTGCTCGACTGCCAGCTTGTAGATGACCTCGCGGGTATCGAGCGCCCTGGCATGCGCGCCATAACTGCTCTCTGACCCCAGCACCTCGATCCGGCTCGCCCGGAACGGCGCCATGTTCTTGTCGCGGAGCATGCCGTTGACGCGTTCCAGAACCGCTTCAGCCTGACGCTGCGCCTTCCTGACCGCATCGCGCCCCACCACGGCCATGAAGCCGATGCAGCGGAACCCGTCTGCCCAGGTGAGGCATACCTTGTACTGGCCCGTCGGCGGATAGCCCTTCGCGCCAGTGACGCGAACGCGGTCCTTGCCGGTCTCTTCGATCCTCACTTCCGAAAAGTCGCACACAACGTCCGGCAGCATGTAGGCCTGCGGATCGCCGACCTCGTAGAGGATCTGCTCGGCGACGACAGCCTCATTGACCAGCCCGCCGGTCTCCTCGGGCTTGGTCACGATGAAACTGCCATCCGCATGGCACTCCACGATCGGATAGCCGACATTCGCCCAGTCCGGCACGTCTTCCCAGTCGGTGAACAGACCGCCCGAGCCCTGAGCGCCGCACTCGATCACATGGCCCGCGAGCGATCCCTGCGAGAGCTTGTCATGCTCGTCTGCGCGCCAGCCGAACTCGTGCATCAGAATGCCGAGCGTCAGCGCCGAATCCACGCATCGGCCGGTGATCACCACATCCGCTCCCATCGCCAGGGCGCGCGCGATCGGGGATCCGCCGAGATAGGCGTTGACCGTCATGATCTGGTCGGCGGGCGGGAAGGGGGCGCCGGTGAACATCTCGGTCCGCCCCTGGAGCTCGCTCGCGCGCGCCATGATGTCGTCGCCTTCGACACAGGCGATGCGGAACGAGAGACCTGCCTCCCTCGCGATCTCCTGCATTCGCGCGACACAGGCTTTGGGCGTTAGACCCCCGGCGTTGGTCACGATTTTCGTGCCTGTCGCCTTCAGTTCGCGCAGATTGTCCTTCCACACCCATTCGGTGAAGTCGGTGGCGAAGCCTGCCGGATGCCCGGCCTTCCGCATGCCGCCGAAGGCTGCCATCGTCGCTTCCGCCAGGTAGTCGAGGATCAGATAGTCGACCCCCGCCTTGATCAGCTGTCCTGGCGCCACGCTGGAATCGCCATAGAAGGCGCAAGCCCCGCCGATCCGCACAACCTTGCCCACGCACGCGCTCCCATGGCCGCCAGGGCGGAAAGGGTGCGTCCACTCCAGCCGCTCTGCAAGAGGATCAGGCGCATTCAGTACCAGCGCATGCGTCGGTCTCGATCTCGACCGTCGCATGGCCGATGCCATGTGTTGCGTTGAGGCGCGCCTTGATGCGCGCGACGACGTCCGGCCCGAACGCGCCTTCGCGAATGCGTGCGTGCAGCGTCATCATTGAGCGCCGGCCGTCGAGCGACCAGAGATGGGCGTGATGGATGTCAGTCACATCCTCCACATGATCTTCAAGGTCGTGGATCACCTTGTGCAGGTCGATCCCCTCTGGGGCGCCTTCGAGCAGGATATGCGCGCTCTGCGCCGTCACGCTCCATGCCGAGCGCAGGATGATCAGGGCGACCAGGATTGACAGCAACGGGTCGGCCGGCGTCCACCCCGTCGTCATGATGATCACGGCTGCGATTATCGCCGCCAGCGACCCCAGCAGGTCGCCTGCCACATGAAGCAGGGCGCCGCGCACATTGAGGTTGTCGCGGTCTGCCCCATGCAGGACTGCAAAAGAGATCAGGTTCACGACAAGGCCGCCGGCGGCGATCCACAGCATCAGGCCGGACGTTACGGGGTTCGGATCGTTGAGGCGGATGATCGCTTCATAGACGACCCACGCCGCGATCAGGAACAGCGCCATGCCGTTGACGAAGGCCGCCAGCACGGGAAAGCGGCGAAAGCCAAAGGTGCGCTGCACCGTCGCCGGCCGTCGCGCCATCCGGAAGCCGATCCAGGCCAGCGCCAGCGCGCCAAAGTCCGACAGCATGTGACCGGCATCGGCGAGCAGGGCGAGTGAACCCGAAATGATCCCGCCGCCAAACTCCACCACCATGAAGCCGCCGGTCAGAAGCGCGGCGATGCCGATGCGCGCCGCATTGCGCTCGTCTCCGCCATGGTGGTGCGCGTGGTCGTGATCGTGTGAGTGGTCGTGCGCTTGCGCCCCGGCATGCGCATGCCGGTGATCTCGACCGCCAAGGGCGTGATCGTGAGCCATGACCTTCCCCTAGGCAGGCCCAGCCCTAAAATCAATTGAATAGAGCGATAGGATAGAAGGGTCGTAACTGTCTCACACAGCTTGTCTGGCCGTCGCGTTTGTTGGTTGTCGGGTTGCTGGCGGGCCGCAGCAGCGTCTAGGTTTAACCCATGGTTCAGGATGCAATCCTTGTGGGCGATGCGGGCGGGACGAATGTCCGCTTTGCGCTGGCGCGGATCGGGGGCGAAAAGGTCGACGTCACAGGCCTGTGGAAGCGGCCTGGAGCGGACTATCCTTCTTTCGAAGCCGCGCTCCAGGCGTTTCTGAGCGAAACGGCGCCGAAGGTCTCCGGCGCGGCCTTCGGATTTGCTGGGGTGGTTGTTGAGGACGGCGTGGAACTTCTGAACCGCGGCTGGACGGTCGATCTTGCGGCGGTCCGGTCGCAGCTCGGTCTCGGGCGCATCCTGGCCGTCAACGATTTCTACGCCATGGCCCGATCGGCGCCGGAGCTTGCACCGGACCAGACGCGCCCGATCGCGCCGGGCGAGGCTGAGCCAGGGGGCGCGATCGCGGTCGGCGGTCCCGGCACGGGCTTCGGGATAGCGGCGCTCAGATGGTCGCCGCAGGGCTGGATCGTCCTGGGCGGCGAGGGCGGCCACCAGACCTTCAGTCCGCAAACCGAGATCGAATGGAAGCTGGCGGAGCGGTTGCGCAACACGCTCGGCTATGTTTCCAACGAGGACGTCGCGGCCGGGGTCGGTTTCGAAGCAACCCTGGAGGCGCTCTTTGGGGTGATGGCCAGGTCGCCGCGGCGGCTGACGCAAGCCGAGGTGATCGCGGCGGCGAAGGCTGGCGATCCGGTCGCGCTCGAGTTCTGTCAGCTCCGCGCCCGCACGGTGATGACGGCCATGGGCAATCTGGCGCTGGTCGCCAACACGACAGGCGGCGTCTACATCGCCGGCGGCGTTGCGCTGCATCTCGAGCCATGGCTGAAGGAGCGCGATGCGCTCGACCGCTTCTACCGGCGCGGGGTGCGTTCAGGGCTGGTGGAGCCCATTCCGATCCGGCTGATCGCCTCGGAGCTGGCGCCCCTGATCGGCGTGGCGCGTCTCTGGCGGGACGAACGGGGCAGAGGGTGGCTCTAGACTAGTAGCACCCGCCGCATTTGCCGCCCTTGTTGCCGCCCTTGTTGCCGCCATGACCACCGCCGTAGCCGCCGCCATGGCCTCCACCATGACCACCGCCGTGTCCGCCACCCGTGCCGCCGCTGAAGGAGATTGCGGTGGCGCTGGAGATGGCGATGGCGACGGAGCTCGCCTGGGCGCGGGAGGAGGAAGTGGAGATCGCGATCATCCGGCCGCCACCGCCGGGGCCGCCATTGATGTCGATGCCAACCCCGCCTGTGCCGAAATCGGACGGGAGGACGATGGGCTGGGGACCCAGCTTGACGGGTGCGGCGGGGACCATGATGGGCGCCGGGACGGGCGCAGGCGGGGCGGGAATCCGCAAGGGCGGCGGGCTCGGCGCCACGATGGGCGGCCGGCGATTGCGGCCATCGGCGAGGGCCGGGCTCACAGCGCTAAGGGCGATCAGTCCGGCGGCAAGGCAGCTCAGCAGTTTCATCGCGGAATTCCAGACGTCTGTCGGGCCGGGCGATGCAGCCGCCATGCCGCGCCAATCGTGAACGCCCGCCTGTCAGACCGCAATCAGCTTCCCGCCCGGCGATAGTTTCGTTGGTGAATCAGAAATCGACCGCGAGGCCCTTCTTCTCCCAGTCCCCATAGCGGGTGGGTTCCTCGCCTTCGCGGCGGCCATCGATCTCGGGCGGCAGCTCGACAGGCCTCGCCGCCTGCCGGCGCGCCTCGGCCTCCTGCAGGGCGCGAACCGCCTCCGGGCTCAGCACCTTGCCGGGCGCAGCGCCGGGAATATTCGCCTCGTGCGGCGCGTTTCCCGATTCACTTCCTGCTTCACCTGGGACACACTCGTGTTCGGTTTCCATCGTCATGACCGCCACGTTCACCAATTTTTTCGGATTTGGAAAGAAAGCTTTCACCATGATGCCCAACCCTCTCGTGTCGGAGGGACATTTGGCGTGAGAGACCTGCCATGAGCTATCTGAAGGCCGCTGGACTGATGCTTGCCATCCACCTCGCCTTTGCGGGGCTGGGATGGTGGATTGCCGGCCGCGACGGGGCCCTGATCGGCACGCTGGTGGCGCTTGGCTTCCACCTGATCGTGTTCTGGTATGCCGAAAAGATCGTCCTCAAGCTTCACAATGCCCGCGAAGTCTCCTCCGACGACGCCTCGCCGATGATTCGCGCCTTCGTGGCCGACTGCGACCGGCTGGCGATGAAGGCGAACATGCCGCGCCCGCGCACCTACATCATCGACGCCTTTCAGCCTAACGCCTTCGTGGCGGGGCGCGACACCAACCACGCCTCGATCGCAGTGACCGACGGCCTCTTGAAGACCCTGTCGCGCGCCGAGGTTTCGGCCGTCGTGGCGCACGAGCTGGCGCATGTGAAGCGCGGCGATGCGCTCGCCATGGGCATCTGCTCGGCGCTTTCGGTTGTCATCACCACCATTTTCGGGGTGCTCGCCTGGCCGCTGGGCCAGCGCAAGCGCGTCTCCAGGATCGTCTCGGGCCTCATCGCCCGCGTCGGTCTCAGCCACGCCCGCGAATACGCCGCCGACAGGATGGCCGGGGAGATCTGCGGTGCGCCGGTCAACCTCGCCAATGCGCTCCTGAAGCTCGAACGGCACACATCATCACTGCTCAACCCGCTGGCGGAGCGTTCGCCTGCCACGGCCCATGCCTTCGTGATCGACCCGCTGCAGGGGCCGCGCCGTGGCCCCTCAGCCAGCCACCCGCCGACGGAACGCCGCATCGCCCGCCTGCACCGCCAGGCCGCCGAGATGGAGGGCCGCGAATAGGCCGGTCCGCAGGCGGACAGATCACAGCAACACCGGAAAGCGCGCCCGCGGGCGCGCTTTCTGATTCAAGGACGTTGGTTGATTAAGTAACGTTGGCCTAGCATCGCGCCGACCACCCAACTCGCGCACGAGGTATTCCATGGCGTTGCTCGTTCTCAGCGTTGCCGGAAGCGACCGGCCTGGCCTCACCCGGGCGCTGGCGGCGGCCGTGCTGTCGGCCGGCGGTAACTGGCTGGAGAGCCACCTGTCGCGGCTGGGCGGGCTCTATGTCGGTTCTGTGCTGGTCGAGGGGGATGCAGACAAGCTGCGGATGGCCGTCTCGGCCGTGGATGCGGCGGGACTTGATGTGCGCATCGCGCCTGCGGGCGCAGGCCCGGCGGCCGCGGGCGAGACGCTCGCCTTCAGCGTGGTAGGGCAGGACCGGCCGGGCATTGTGCGCGAGGTGACGGCAACGATCAGCGAGCTCGGCGCCAACATCGAAAGCTTCCGCACCTGGCTCAGCACGGAAGCGCACTCCGGCGCGCCGCTGTTTCACATCGCCGCCAGCCTGAGCCTGCCTGCGGGGCTTTCAGCCGCGAGGGTGCAGGACGCGCTGGAAGCGATCTCGGGCGAGATCATGGTGGATGTCGCGGTGGAGTAGCTCGATCCACGTATTTCCATCTTTATCGAAATAGTACTTGACGCGGGGCTGTCCTACGCGCATTCCTATTTCGATGAAACTCGAAAAAGTATCCGATCAGCTTGCGGCGCTGGGAAATCCCATTCGCCTGAGGATCTACCGCCTCCTGGTCAGGGCCGGGAGGGATGGCCTCAGCGTTGGCGCGGTGCAGGACAGGGTTGGGCTCGCGGCCTCAACGCTGTCGCATCATATCAAGGAGCTGTTGCAGGCGGGGCTGATCACCCAGGAGCGTCAGGCAACGGCGCTGATCTGCCGGGCGCATTATCCGACGATGAGCGCACTGATCGGATATCTCACGGACGAGTGTTGCACCGAAACAGGGGCGGCGTGCGGGCCAGCCGCGTGCGCGCCGAAGGTGGTGGCGCGATGAGCGACATGCAGACGCTGTTCCCGGCGCTCTCGCCGCAGTCCGTGCACATGCCGGATGCCGCGCGCCTGTCGCCGAAATTATCGACGCACAAGCCGCGCATACTGATGCTCTATGGCTCGCTGCGCGAAGTATCCTACAGCCGCTTTCTCACGCTGGAGGCGGCGCGGCTGCTTGAACAGTTCGGCGCTGACGTGAAGGTTTTCGATCCTTCAGGGCTGCCGCTGCCCGATGATGCAACCGCTGCCCATCCCAAGGTGCAGGAACTGCGCAATCTGTCGCTGTGGTCGGAAGGGCAGGTGTGGTGCAGCCCCGAACGCCATGGCGCGATGACGGGCGTGATGAAATCACAGATCGACTGGATCCCGCTGGCGGTCGGCGCCATCCGCCCAACTCAGGGCAAGACCCTGGCTGTGATGCAGGTATCGGGCGGATCGCAGTCATTCAACGCCGTGAACCAGATGCGCGTGCTTGGGCGCTGGATGCGGATGGTGACCATCCCCAACCAGTCCTCTGTCGCCAAGGCGTGGCAGGAATTCGACAGCCGCGGGCGCATGAAGCCGTCCTCCTGCTATGATCGCGTCGTCGACGTGATGGAGGAGCTCATGAAGTTCACGCTGCTGACGCGCGATGTTTCGGACTACCTCACGGATCGCTACAGCGAACGAAAAGAACAGGCCGCCCAGATAGAGACGCGGACGGCGCTGGTGTCGATGTGAGGGTCCGGGCCGGGCGGGGATGAGATGACGGAAATCGCGCAATCCCCGCCCGGCGCCGGCGCGCCCGGGAAGATGATCTTCACCGGCGCGCTCGGCATTGGACAGATCTGCTCGTGGGGCGCGCTCTACTATGCCTTTCCGCTGATCGCCGAGCAGATCGAGCGCGAGACAGGCTGGTCGCGCACCTCGCTCTATGGCGCGGCGACGGCGGGCTTGCTGGTCGCTGCAGCCGCGTCCTACCCGCTGGGGCGGGCGATCGATCGCGGGCATGGCCGCGCCATCATGACGGGCGGGTCGGTTCTGGCCGGGCTGGTGATGCTGGCCTGGTCGCAGGTCAGCGATCTTCTCGGGCTCTATGTGATTGTCGGGCTGCTTGGCGTTCTGCAGGCGGCGACACTGTATGAGGCGGCGTTCGCGGTTGCGGCGCGCCGCTTTGGCGCAGTGGGCGCGCGCGACGCCATTGTGGCGGTGACGCTGTGGGGCGGCTTTGCCTCGACCGTGTTCATCCCGCTGATCCAGCTGATGATCGACCTGTGGGGCTGGCGCGGCGCGGTGACGGCGCTGGGCGTCATCAACCTGGTGGTCTGCGCAGGGCTCTATGGCTGGGCGATCCGGCCGGAGCGCGACCTCATCCGCCACGCGCCTGCCGGAGCGCAGGCGGCAACAGGCGGGGCAGGGGTTCGGCAGGCGATGGCTTCGCCCGTGTTCTGGAGCCTGACGCTGGCCTACACGGCGCATGCCGCCGTGTTCACGGCCTTTACCTTCCATCTCTATCCGTTGCTCCTGGAGCGCGGCTTTGCGACGGCGGCCGTCATCGCGGCGATGGCGGTGATCGGGCCGGGGCAGGTGGGCGGGCGCATCGCGATGACGGTGTTCGCGGGCAAGGCGCCGATGCGGGTGGTGGGCTCGTGGGTGGTGGCGGGTTTTGCGCTCAGCCTTGCAATGCTGGTGTGGCTGCCGCCGTCGTTTGCGGGGATTGTCGCGGTGGTGGCGCTCTACAGCGTGTCGAACGGTATTCTCACCATCGTGCGCGGGGCCTCAATTCCCGAGATGGTTAGTCGGCAGGACTATGGCGCGATTGCCGGCGCAATGAACACGCCCGCCATCGTGGCGCGTGCGCTGGCGCCGCTCGGCGCTGCGGCCATGTGGTCGGTCGACCAATCCTACGATCCTGTGCTGGTCGCGATGCTCGTGGGCGCGGTGGTGCTGATGGCAGGGTTCTGGGCGGCGGCGGGTTTTGCGCGGCGCCCCATCAGCTGATCGTCTCAAACCTCGCTCACATACTCCAGTTCGATCGGGCCGGTCATGATGACGTGGTCGGTGGCTTCGGACCATTCGATCTCGATGTCGCCGCCATCATTGTGAACGAGGACCTTCCTGTCCGTGAGCCCTCGCCGCGCGGCGGCGACGATGGCGGCGCAGTTGTTTGAACCGCAGGCGAGCGTCTGGCCGGCATTGCGCTCCCAGGTGCGCAGGCGCGTTTCGGTGCGCGAGAGGACCTGCAGGAAGCCGACATTGACGCCCTGTGGAAACAAGGGGTGCCATTCGATAAGGGAGCCGACGGCCTTGACGTCGATGACGTCGAGATCGGGAACGAAGAAAACAACGTGTGGGTTGCCCATGTTCACGGCGCCGGGCATCGACAGGTAGGGTGCATCGATCGGGCCGATCTTGAGATCGATGCCGCGTGTGTCCATGCGCTCGGCGAGCGGGATCTCCTCCCACTTGAGCAGCGGCGAGCCCATGTCGAC
>Ga0172372_10001115_pt1 | contig 41575 bp, 33 predicted proteins | sample LakKiv5m_2_FD_114544 | JGI IMG/M metagenome (GOLD analysis project Ga0172372, IMG submission 114544) | Freshwater microbial communities from Kabuno Bay, South-Kivu, Congo - kab_092012_9.5m | ecosystem: Environmental > Aquatic > Freshwater > Lake | place: Democratic Republic of the Congo...
CCGATCGTCGACCTTGATCTTCCCGAAATCCCCCGGCAGGTTCCCCCCCACTAGAGTAAAAACCCGGGGCGCGCGTGGCCTCCGGCTCGGGCTAGTTCAGCCGATCGGCGACCCTCCCCCCAAAACACAACCGGCACCTGCCGGTGAAGGACAAGGGGCAATCCCATATGTCGACCAATCACTCTCTTTCTTCCAATCTTTGGGACACCGCAGATCTCTACAAAAACGCCGTGGCGCAACTCACGGAAGCTGCGCACACGATGAAGCTCGATCCGAACATCGCCGAGCGCCTCCGCGTGCCCAAGCGCGCACTCGTTGTCTCCGTGCCGATCCGCATGGATGACGGTTCGATCAAAGTGTTCGAGGGTTACCGCGTTCAGCACAACATGACCCTCGGGCCCGGCAAGGGCGGAATTCGCTTCCACCCGGAAGTCTCGCTCTCCGAAACCGCAGGTCTCGCCATGCTGATGACTTTCAAATGTTCGCTCGTGGGCCTCCCGCTGGGCGGCGCCAAGGGCGGAATTCGCGTGGACCCGACCCAGCTCTCTCGCGCCGAGGCACAGGCCCTCACTCGCCGATATACCACCGAGATCAACATGATCATCGGTCCTGACAAAGACATCCCGGCTCCGGACGTCGGCACGGATGCCCGTCACATGGCCTGGATGATGGACACCTTCTCGCAGGAACGCGGCTTTGCCGTGCCGGGGGTCGTCACCGGCAAGCCGATTGAAGTCGGTGGTTCGCTCGGCCGCGCCGAAAGCACGGGCTTGGGCGTCGTTTTCACGATCGAGCACGCAGTCCGGTACCTGAACAAGATCGGCAAGCAAAAGCTCACGATCGATAACTCCATGACCGTGAGCGTGCAGGGCTTTGGCAAAGTGGGCTCGATCGCAGCCCTCGAAATGCACAAGCGCGGCGCGCGCGTCGTGGCGGTCGCCGACTACCTCGGCGGCGTGTACAACAAAAACGGCCTGAATATCCCCGAGCTCATGAAGTACTTCGAAGCCAAACGGACGCTCGTCGGATTCCCCGGCGGCGACGCCATGAGCAACGAAGAAATGCTCGCACTGCCCGTGGATGTCATGATCCCGGCTGCAATCGACGGCGTCATCACGGAGGCCAACATGGCCAAAGTCAACGCCAAGATCATCGCCGAAGGCGCCAACGGCCCGATCACCAACACCGCGACCAAGCACCTCGAAGAGCGCGGCTCCTTCATCATCCCGGATGTGCTCTGCAACGCCGGGGGCGTGATTGTGTCGTACTTTGAATGGGTGCAGGGCCTGCAGAACTTCTTCTGGAGCGAAGACGAAGTGAACGAAAAGCTCGCTCAAGTCCTTGAGAAAGCCTTCCACCAAGTCGTTGCTCAGCGTGAGAAGTACAACTGCGGCATGAAGACTGCTGCTTTGATTCAAGGCGTGGATCGCCTGAACAAAGCCATGCTCCTGCGTGGATTGTTCCCGTAAGAACGCCTGGGTACGAGACAAGTCGATGAAGTGAGCGGGGGTGGATTTTTCACCCCCCTCTTTTTTTACAGTGCTCGCAAGACCGGCCTTCTCAGACTTTGAGGAAGGGTAAGCCAGACAACCCCGAGCCCCGCAAAGATCCTTGCAGCTCCTGGCGCCACCATTGCCGGATCAAAGTAATATACACTGACCTGAAGTCCACGGTATATCGCAGATTGCCCTGGTCGAGCGACTGCAGATCCGGGGCGCCACCAAAGACCATGCCTCCCGCCACCGCCCCACCCATCACCACTTGCAGACCCGCAGTGCCATGGTCGGTACCTCCATTTCGGTTTTCCTCAACACGCCTGCCAAATTCGCTGTAAGTCATCACGAGTGTTTTATCCCAGAGGCCGAGCGCCTTGAGTCCCTGAGCCAGCAGGGCAAATGTCCCATCTAAATCCTCGAGAAGCCGGGCATGAGTGGAAAGCTGGTTCACGTGGGTGTCAAATCCCGCCAAAGTGAGCTTCATGATGGGTGCCAGATGACCATCCCCGAGAAGTTCAAGCAGATCATGCGCTGATCGTGCGAGCCTGGAGACCGCCTGAGGCTTTGGGATTTTGCGAATGGGGTTGTCGGTCCGGGTCCTGCCGATCCGAGAGAGACCCGCAACAAGCGCCCGCTCGACACGAAGAATATGCTGCAAGGAAGCAGGACCTCCGCTCCGTGAAGCAACCTGTGAATCGGATTTACTTTCTCTCAGGCGCTCGAGACTCTGCACCACCAAGTGGGGAGAAAGAGTCCCTCGGATCGGCCCCGGATTCGAGTCTCCCAGAATCAGCGCCCGAGTGGCATGCCCGGGTCGCGCGAGCGCGTCGATATAGGGAACGGCCCATCCCTCTTCGAGGAACTGCTGGCTGCCGCTTGCGGTCTCCCAGATATCAATCGACCGAAAATGCGAAAGATTGGGAGATGGATAACCCACCCCCTGGATGAACGCGAGCTCACGGGCGTCATGGAGCTTCTTGATCCTTCCGAGTTTGGTGTGCACCCCGAAGCGCTCCGAAATCGGGAGAACCTCGGAACCCTTGAGCGCGAGCCTGGGACGCAGTCTCGCGTAGAGCGGATCCCGGTAAGGCACGAGCGTGTTGAGTCCATCGTTGCCGCCCTTGAGCTCGATCAATATCAGCAAGCGATCAGCGGCTCGGGAGTCGCCACCCCAAGCTTCGAACCACGAAGGTGTTCCCAATACTCCGGCAAACGGTACCGCGGCCAGGAATTTCAGAAAGCGCCGCCGTTCCCGATCTTCAAGTTCGTTCCACATATCCAGACCCTCAGTGAATTTGATATTCCGGAGCAGCGACCAGACGCTCCAGGAATCTTGCTGGATCCGACTCCGCGGGCGCATCCCAAGGGACTGCCATCAGGTGCCGCACCAGTCTTTTTCGTGAAGCGGCCGCATCGGGTCCGTATTGTGCAATCCAGGCTTCGGGCCCGTACCGCCTCTGCACTCCCGGCACTTTGACATCCTCGCCCTGAAACACCCGGTCAATGAACCCTTTACGGACCGAGAGCGTGTGGGTGGTGATCCACTGTTCGTGGCCCGGCCATCCCTTGACGTTGGGAGGCATGTAGAGATCCTGCCCCATGTTGCGGGAAGCCTGGATCAGAGGAAACACCCGGGCAGTTTCAAGCCCGAACGAACGCACCAGGGATGCGACCAGATGGACCGGCGACTTGATCAAAGCTCCGCGGTTCTCCGGAGCATGAAACTCATCACTCCCGAGCATCTCCACCAGGAGCCGTGAGATATCATATGCGCTCGCCCGGAAGCCGGCTGCCAATTGCTCGATGCGGGCGCGACTCGACTCCACATCCGGTGACACGAACTCGCGCCAGAGTTTGCGGGTGATGAATCGAGCGGTCTCGGGCCGATCCAAGAGCAGATCGACGACCTCCTCGCCGCTGAAGTTTCCGGTCCGCCCCAGCACGGTCTTGCTACCGCCATCATGCCACCGGGGGCGAAAAACAAACTGCCGACTGGCAGGTATCAGGCTCCAGCCCGTGAAGGCGCGCGCCGCTTCCCGAATATCTCGTTCGCTGTAGTTGCCCTCCCCCAGAGTGAAGAGCTCCATCAATTCCCGTGCAAAGTTTTCATTGGGATGTACTTTCCTGCTCTTCGCACCATCCAGATAGACGAGCATCGCCGGATGCTTGGCCACCGCATGAAGCAACGTCCGGTAACTTCCCATGCCCTCGCGTCGGAACAGCTCGTTTTGGTCCTGCAAAGCCCCCAGGTCGCGGACCTTTTTGATATCAGCTGGGAAGTGATCGTGCCAGAACAGCACGAGCTTCTCGTTGAGCTGCGAATCCGTACTCAGGATTTCCTCCCACCACCAGGCCTTGAGATCCGCACCCAGCACTCGGTTGCTGATCCGCCCGAGGAGCTGGCGCGCCCCCGCCTCCTTGCGGGAAGCCTCCCGCAGGCTTTTCTTGAATCGCTCTTCGGAGTTCATGCGGTCATCCGCGAGGCTTGCCGCCAGGGAATCCAACTCCTTTTTGATATCAGCGAGATCAGTCTTGCGACCGCCGGACCTGACTTTGGATTCCAACTGATCCAAAAAAGGCAGCCATTTCCTCCCGGGTGTCCGAGCGGCTCGCACTTGTTTTCTGACCAGGAGCTCTGCCGCCTGCCTGCGGGTCAGAGGCAGAAGGGCTTCCACCTCCTGTGGAGCGAAGGAGAACTGGGTCCGCCGCAGCAAGTGTGCGGCTTCGTCCTCGCTCAGAGCCAGGGCAGGTGTCCCCCAAAACCCGAAGAAGCAAAAAAACGCCATCATTCCAATGACTTTATTCATCCAAAGCCCCCAACCACTCCATTATGACGTACCCCCCGCTCACATTCAAAGCGTCCTGCCCGGAGACAACTCTGAGACAGGCGTAAAACCCCTGAACACCCCTCCCCGGGCCCACAACCAAATAGTCCCGCTCCCCTCACCCAACCTGATCCGAAGTACCCGACACATTCTCCCCAACAGCCGACCCGATCTGGCCCGCCCGCTGCACTGGTATCCGATCACAAGCGACGCACACGAAGTCGCTCAAAAAAGAGGAGAACTTGAAAATGAAAAACCTGAATGCACTTCAAAACCGATCGCTGATTCCAAGTCTGATATCCATGGCGCTGACCTTTTCGGCTGCTACGGCACGCGCCGAAAAGCCTGAACTCAAGCTCCACCTGCACCGCTTCGAAGCCGGCATGGGATCGACCGAGAATGGCTTCGGACTTCAAGCCGGCCTCCGCTTCGAGGAGGGACAAGGGCATATCAGCACCGTCAATTCGAATGGCCGTAATTACCGCGCGGGTGAAGAAAAGCGCGGTGATGACAAAGGCTGGGCCACCCTGACCCTGCACCAAGGACTCCCCGCACTCCGGATCGCCGGCCAAGCCGAACTGATCCCGGTCAAGCTTCTCAACCAGAAACTCCATATCGACGGGCACCACTCCTCGGCCGAACTCGTGATCATTCCGCTTGCAGGTCGTCTGCAGCTGGATGCTTTCGCCGATGGAAATCGGGGGCGCGGCCAGATCGTGATCGAGCCCACCGTCGCCGCTCAATTCAAGATCGCCACCCGTCAGACCAACGGTTATCGCGGCAAAGCACGCCTGCTTCTCGGGCCTGTGGCCGGAGTGACGAGTGATATCGATGGAAGCGCGGGCATCCTCGGGATCCGCACCGGCGCGGACGTGGAATTCGAAGTGGACCTCTCTCCCAAAGATCGCCTCCAGGTTGCCATGGGTGGAGCGGTGATCAACGCCACCAGCGATGCCATGGATCCACGAGCATGGGAATCCCACTTCAAGATGGGCTATGAGCGTGATCTCGGCGACGCCTCCACCATCGGCGCCGAGCTGGTCTACGAAGGGACGAAATTCGACCCGATCGGTGACGAAAACCGCAACGCAGGTCCTTCGAGCTTTGGCGGACTCAAAGTCACTTACGTGCCTGCGCTGTAAGAGATATCGACCCGCCGAATTTTCCCTGTCTCCACGAAGAAGCCAATCGCTGAACGTATTCCGAACCCCTGAAAGGCTTCTTCCCGGATCCCGCAAATTCAACTCCTCCAAGAGTTGCGGGATCCACGAAAGGGCAACTGGCTCCCCGGGGACCCATCAACACTCCTTCAACCCCCGGGGGGTCGGCTGCCTGATTTCCTTCAACCGCCGGCTCCGCGAGAGCGTCAAATTTCCGCCCCCCCGCCGGACGGAGACTCTTAAAGATCCCGCGCTTTTTTGCCGTTAAAGTCGGAGTGAAGACACTCCTTGAGCTCCGTAACCCGGTTTCCGCTGCCGTGATGACTGCCATCCTGATCCCCGTCGTTTGGGTGCCTGCCGCATGGTGCCTGCAGGCGCAAGCTGCGGCGGGGAATGCAGCCGAGAAACCTTGCACCCCGGCACAGGAGTATATCCGATCGAGCCGCTATCTGAAAAAACAGAAACACGTGGAACTGAGCGATGCCGATCTTGCAAAAATATCAGAACAGGTCAGCCGCGGTTGTCGGGGCGGCGCTCGCCGTTTCGAAGACACCATCGATGTGCTCTCCAAGGCCGGCTTTCCGGCAAAAACCCTGATCGAGACCGCCCTCGAGCAAAGCCGCTCGAGCGACGATCGCACCGATCTCTTCCTGACGATTTTTCAAATCACTTTTGCACGGGATGGCTTTGACTTGAGTGCCCGCGATGCGCTCGAACTTTCTTCGCGCCTCGCGGCACCGAGTGCCTCGGGAGACGGGAGCTTCGGTGTCCCTCGGGCTGACCGGGAAGCAACCTTGAAACCGGCTCGCAACGCCTTCAAAGACATATCACTTCAGTGTCTCCGGGAGGCGCGTCGAGGCGGTTGGGAGCTTCCGCGAATCGACTGCGCCCGGCGCGCCGCGGATATCGCCCTCCCGATCCTCGAAGGCAAACTGAACGGGAATCGTGTACCGGACACTCTGCGCGAGTTCGTCGCATTCACCGCACGATCGACCGAAGGTCCCGCCATGCCCCTGCGCGCATCCCTGGATCTCGGGCAGGAGCTGTTGGGCTTGTCGGAGGAAGCGCCCCTGGAATATATCAAAGGCTGGCTTCACGCCGTCTCCGAAGACGGTCTGAGGCTGCCGAAACCCCAGGCCTCCGAATTCGCCCTGAAACTGGTCAAACAGGGATCAAATGGCTCCCGTCAGCAGCCCGCTTCCGTCAGCCCGCACGATCAAAAGCGGTGATTCCAGCTGACCTGAAGGCCGCCTTTAGAGCCCTCTCCCTGTCTGGCTGCCGGCAAGACGACGGGATCGAGGCGGAACTGCGAACCCACGGGTCCATAGATCTTTTTCTTGTAGATTTCCTGCTCACAAGCCACCGACTCCCAGCGCGTCGGGAAGAGAAGCGGCAACAGGCTCGTCGCGGCCCCGACCGCCCCGCCTCCGAGCGCAAACGCATCACCGCCAGCCTGCATCACCACCGCGGCCGAAGCCCCCAGATTCAGCAATCCCAACGACCAACGGAAGATTCCCATCGAACGGGAGGCACTCCGGAGCGACTCCTCGGCATAGCGCTCGCGTGCCAACTGTTCCCGGAGCTTGCCGGCAGCCTCGCCCTTGAGTGCGTCGCGCGCGGACTGCATTGGGCGATAGTATTTGGATATCAGGGCTGATCCCAGCAATCCCGCGGCTCCGATCCCGATCCCCGCTCCCGCCACACCGGCACGGAAATCCGAGTAAGAGTCTCCCGTGTTGTTGAGCGCCAGCATCGTGGAAGAAGCCAGAAGGGCTAGCGCCGGAACTTGGGCCTGAGGCAGCCCCACCCAACCCAGTTCATCCTCGGATCGTGCCTCGCGCTCGATGCGCTCGCTGGCGCGTGGAGTGACCAGGAGTTCGGGATAATCCCCGCCGCCTGCGGGATCTGCGGCGGAGAAAGCATCCGGCACCATCAAGAGTGAAATCAAAACCAGTGCCGACCCTCTGTTGCCCATTCTGATCAAGCCACGCATGAATCTCTCCCATGTTTCTGTTGGCAAAAATGATATCTCGGATAGGCTGGAACCAGATGAAAACCAAAAAGCCCGCCCGGATCGGTAAAGGTTCCACCCTTCTGCTCGTTTCTCTGATGATGATGCACGCCAAGCCCGAACTCAAGGCCTCAGCCGACACGCATGAGTCCACGATCACTTCCATGAACGGCAAGGTCATGCTTTTGACGAAAGCCACCACGGAAAAAGGTCCCACCGTCAAATTCGAGGGACAGCTCTACAAGATGGTAATCCCGAGCGCCGGCCAGAAGATCCGAAACGGAGATCTGCTCAGGACTTTCCCGGCGTCGGCCGCGCGGATGGTCTTCACCAATGGCGATCAGATCAATCTCGTGGCCGGGAGCGCATATCAAATCTCCTGGAAGCCGGGACAAAAGCCCGAACTCAAGCTCCTGCAAGGATCCATGCGCTCAACCGTCGAACCTGGCGGTCCGCAGCAGGGAATGACCATCCGATCACGCTCCGCGGTCATGGGGGTCCGAGGGACCGAGATCTTTGTGGAGGATGCGGGGACGGGCGCAGCCGCACGTTCCAACTTTGTCGTGCTTCGGGGCAAAGCCGAGCTCCGAGCCATCGATTCCAAGGGAAAGGCCGCACCTCCGGTACCGATCACTCAAGGTCAAGTCGCTACCGTGGTCGCACCTCCGCCTGCTCCGCCCAGGTCGACGGCCCCCGCTCAACCCGGCCCCCTCGCGACCAGCGCGGCGCCCCCACCAGCCGCACCCGTCATCCAGCAGGCTTCCAAAGAGGAACTCACGCGCGCCGAATCCGCGCTCATCATCCCGCCCAAGACCTCGAGCGTACCCCTATCGGATGAACTTCGCGCGCTGGAACAGAAAGCCACCCGTGTCGTGCTCGCCGACGTGAAAGTTCACGAGCCGGAAGTCTATATCAAAATCGAAAAGGACCTGGCCGCCACGGGCGATATCGCCGCAGTGGATCCGGATAAAATCCGGGCCATACAAAACCAGACGGTCACGGCGAAAATCGAGCAGGCCCCCTCCCGACCCGAACCCGAACCCACGCAGGCGAATCCACCCTCGAAGCCGACCATGCAGGACCTTGAGCGCTCAAGCGGCGAAGAATGAAGCGGGACGCTCAGGATTCGAGCGCAAAACAAAGCATCGAAAGCGTGCCGTATTGGATTTCGGAGTGAATCCACCGCAGCTGATCCCCGGGAAGACTCGCACCGACTGAAAAGAACAGGGGATAGAAATGCTCGGTGGTCGGATGCGCTCGCTCGGCATGGGGCGCAAGATCTTCGAACCCAAGCAGGTCCTCGATTCGCCGCTCCCGGAGCGCTGCCACGACCCAAGCCTCGAACTCCCTCACCCAGCCCTGCGCCGGACCCTGCTTGCCCGCCCACACGAGCGCGCCCAGATTATGCACGGCCCCCCCGCTGCCGATCACCAGGATCCCCTCCCGTCTGAGTTCGGAAAGCGCCTTGCCGAGCAGCAAGGTTCTCCTCGGATCGCCCGGCCAGGGCAGACTCACACACACCACCGGTATCTCAGCCTCCGGATACAACAAACGCAGAGGCACCCAGACCCCGTGATCCAGCGGCCGGATCACCTGAGAGGTTTCAAAACCGCTGCTGGCACAAAGAGCTGCGATCCGCGCCCCAAGCTTGGGATCGCCCGGGCAATCGTAACGGAGTTCGTAGAGTTCGCGCGGAAATCCCCCGAAATCATGAATGATACCGGGCTGGCTCGCGACATTGACTTCCACTTTGCGATCGCTTGCCGAGACCGTATGCGCAGACACGATCACGATTGCGCGGGGCCGGGGCAGGCTTGCCGCGCAATCTGCCAAGGCCTGGGTGTAACGCTCCTCAAGCAATCCGGTCATCGGCGAACCATGAGAAAGAAAAACGGACGGCATCAACTTCATGGACGTACCTCACTGCCGTCAGGAGCGCGGACGGGCTTTCGAGCCTCGAGCGGACAAAACTCCATCACGAGGGAACTCCAGGCCCCCAGCGGCAGACGCGGCGTCTGCTTCAGGCTGAAGTCCAATTCAAAGAGCGCCGACTGGAGCGATATCAATTCATCGAGCGTCCACGCGCGTGCCAGTCGATTCAGACGCTCCAGCATGTAGCCTCCGAGCTTGACTTGAGCCCGTGACACCCCCTCCCGCGCGGCGACGAGCGGGATCAGTTGCCTCAAGTTCCACGACATGAGCCCGAGCAATGGAAGCGCCATCTCGGGCTGCGAAGCGAAAACCGCCGCCGACTCCAGGGCCTGAAGCCCCGAGCGCGAGAAAAAGGCGTCCGCAAAAGCTTCGCTTCCCGCTCCGGCCGCGGCCTGAAGGACCTGATGCGCGTCCTCCTCGGAGAGGCCCGAATCCCTTGCCAGATGCCACTTTTCAATTTCCTGATCGACGATATCGAGCGACCAGGGGTCCACTCCGCAAAGCTGGGACTTGAGCCGGAGCCGCTCCGAATCCGATATCACCACCGCGCGCGACTTGAGCAGAAAATCCACCCAGGCATCCCGGTCCGCATCAGGCACCTGCTCGCACTCCACGACTGCCGCCTGCTCGACGTGCTGCTTGGAGAACTTCTTTCGTCCATCCAGATCCTTGGAAATGAACACGCAGACACTGGTGAGAGAGTCCTTTTTTCCCGATGCTCCCAGAAGCGGCGCGAGCACTTCCGGCTCATCCAGCAAGTGCGCATCCCGCACAACGACAAATCGCAATCCACCACCCAGTGCGAGGGTCTGCGCGGAATCCAGGATTTCCACACTCGAGACCGATGCGCCGTCCAGGTTCTCCTCGGCGAGTGACAAACCCAAGACACCTGCCTGCACGCCCTCGCCGAGAACAGCCGTCCGGATGCGCTTGAACAATTCGCGCACTTTCATGCGCTCGGGACCATGGATCCAGTAAACCGGCCAGATCACGCCTTTTTCGAGTTCCTTTTGAACAACTTTGGGTTCCAGTTTTGGCATCGGAAACTTTCCGGGCCTCATCCGGGCCCTGCGAATTCACCACTCCACCGCCTCCTTCAAAAGCGGGAGGTCATCGATTCATGCATATCACCCGCCAGCGCCTCGCCGGCGACTTCCAGAGCACGGAAAAACTCGCTCTCATTGATGAGCGCGGAAGTGGTGCCGTAAACATCGAGTTGGTTGTTGGCGGAGAAAATCTGCGTCCGCGTGAAGGCTCCCGACCAGACGGCCGGATTCTGACCTTGCGCCGGCGCGCGCAAGTTGAGCGCAAAGGAGGCAGTCAGAGTCGCAGTGTAAAGCGTGGCCACGAGCTGATCGCTCGGACCGGTCACTCCGCTGACCTTGGCCGAAGGGAACAAGTTGCTTGCAGCAGTCGCAGCAACCGAACCATACGAAGCGGCTCCCACGGCACCGGTCAGCACCGCATCGGCTTCCTCCTCGCGCACTACGAGTCTGACGGATCGGTTGGCCGCGAGCACCCGGACCACATGATTGTAAACGAGGTTTCCAACGCCCGGCTTGTAGCTGTTATTCTCGACCGGCCTCACAAAAACCGTCCGCACTCCGACTTTGGCCAAGTCCTCGCGCCGGGTGTTCTTGAGCGTGTAACCGCAGGAACTCAAAAGCGCACATCCGACCGCAACTGCATAAAACCGGGCAAACTCCCGAGATCGACTCCACCGTTTCATTCTTCCAAGGGTAATCCCACGCAGCCCCGGGCCCAGACAAGAAGACTCCTTGGAGCCCACCAAATTTCCCATTGCTTACGCGCTGCACTTCGAGGTTCATGGCCCAAGCGCCATGCATCCATTTCTCGAAATCCTCCGCAAGCTGCAGTCCAAAAACCCGCTCCTCAAGCAGAGAATCGAGGAGGCTGGCGCCCTCTCGCGCTGGGAGAAAGCCGTGGGAGCGCAGATCGCCAAACACACCCGGGCCATTCAAGTGAAGGACTCCGTACTTTGGGTCGAGGTCGACCACCCGATCTGGAAGTCGGAACTCCACCACCGCAAACGGCAAATCCTTGCAGCTCTGAATCGGCCTGCGTCCGAGGACGCGAGCACCGGCAAACACTCAGCTTCCCTCACACCTGCCCAGCCGCCGGAAATCATCAAGGACTTGCTGCTTTTGGATCCGCGCGGACGATAAAATTCGAGCTTAGCGAGAACACCGCTGGAGGGGAATATCGACGATGCGCCATCACTCCATCCGGAGCAGCCGGATCACCCAGTAGACTGTAATCAGCGCAGCCAGTGCGAGGCTCACGCCGAGAGCCTGCAGTAGCGAGCTCTCCGGAACCGACGAAGCGGGAGCCTTGACCCGCGGAGGCTCGGGGGAGCGAGGACGCAAAGGCTGTACGATCTCTTTGTGGCGCTCGACCGGAGAGCGCACTTGGGTGAAGTCGCCCGGAATTGAATTGGACTCAGCCCCCGCACCAAACCAGGGATTCTCCATCGCATGCTGCGAAGCGGTTCCGCGTCCGTGTGCGCCCACTTCGACCTCGGGCTCCGTCGCTTCGTCGGTTTCCACATCCTGCGTGAGTTCTTCGGTTGCATCGGAGGCAGCATCGCCCCCCGCCGCCTTGGCCTTCTTGCGAACGGCGGCACGGAGCAATTCAGGCACTTCGGTGCCCAGCTTGGCGCGCACTTCGTCCAATTCGTTCAAACCGATCCAATAGTCATTGGCGCGGCAGACCTCGTCCCGAAACGTGAGCGCCCCCTCCCGAATGAGATCGAGAAGGCGCGCTTTGGTATAGGGACCTGCTATCTCATTTTGAACGGTGCGAATCAGCCAGAGTTCCATGCCTTTCCCTCAAGGATAATCACCGCTCAAAATTTGTCACTCGATTTTATCACCGGGGTTCGAGGGGACGAAGTGCGTGCAGGGTCCGGAGCTCGGCATCGAGGAATGCGCGGATTGCGGGATGCTCGGCCCGCCTGAACTCGTCAGGCTCGCCCCAGAACACGATCTGCCCCTGATGCAGGAACGCAATCCGATCCGCGAGCAGGAGCGCGGAAGGAATATCATGACTGATCACGAGCGAAGTCAGATGCAGCCTGCTTTTGAGCTCCTCGATCAGCTCGTCGACGGTTGTGCGAGTGACCGGGTCAAGACCCGTGGTGGGCTCGTCGTAGAGCAGGATCTGCGGCTCGCGGATGATCGCGCGGGCGAGTCCCACTCGCTTGCGCATGCCGCCCGAGAGTTCATTGGGAAACTTGTCGTAGCCTCCCTGCATTCCGAGGGACCGGAGCGCCGCGACCACCTTCTCTTCGATCGCGGACTCGGGCAACCGCGTGTGCTCCCGAAGCGGGAATGCCACGTTCTCGAAAACAGTGATATCATCAAAGAGCGCGGAATTCTGAAACAACATTCCGAACAGCTGACGGTGCTCGACAAGCTGCCGGTTGCTGAGCTTGGAAAGATCCCGCCCCGCCACTTCGACCGTGCCCGAATCCGGCCGGATGAGTCCGAGAATGTGCTTGAGGGTGACGGATTTTCCCGCACCCGAAGAGCCGAGGATGTACGTGAGCTTGCCTCGAGGGAAATCGATGTTCACACCCTTGAGGATCTGATCCCTTCCGCCGCGAAACGACTTGGTCACCTGGCGGAGCGATATATGCGCATCCTGCGCCGGCGCGGAAACCGCGTTCGTTGAAACAGTCATGGTTTTTCCTTTCGGCTCACCCTGGAGGCGAGAGACGTCAGCAATTCATAGGGAATCGTCTGTGCGGCGCGCGCCTGCGCCCAGATATCCACCTGGGGGCCGAGGATTTCGGCACGATCTCCCACTCTCACATCCTCGCCGCACTCCACAGCGGAAAGATCCATGGAGACCACCCCGAGGAATCTGACCGCCCTCCCTCCGAGCCAGGCGAACCCACCCTTGGGCGAAGACTCGCTGCCGCTCAGGTGCCGGGGAATCCCGTCTCCGTAACCACACGACAGGATCGCCACACGGACGGGTTTGGAGTCTCCCCCGGGCACCCGGAAACGCGCCCCGTAGCCCGTGCTCTCTCCTGCTTTCAAGACATGAATCTGAACGACCTCGGCCGATAGCCTCAGCACCGGGGCCAGCCCTCGAAGTGGCGCGCCAGCCCAGGGCGCGACACCATAGAGTGCAAGGCCCGGACGCACGACATCCGTGTGCTCGACCAAACCGAATTCACGCGCATTCCAGATCGCGGCACTGTTGCCGAGATGAAACTGACTCGCCGGACTCGCACCGGAGAGCTCGCGCCTCACCTGCAGAAAGCGTTCGAGCTGCCGGCGACTGAGCGCATGAGCCGGATCCTCGGCCACCGCCAAGTGCGTGAAAATACCGCGGGGTCGAGCCTCGGGAGCCAGGCGTGATATCTCATTCCGCACCCGTTGCAGGGACTCCATCGGCAGCCCCAGACGATTCATGCCCGTATTGAACTCCAATTCATAGGGAAGGCGGGACGCCCAACCCTCCTTGATATATTTCCGGAAATCCTCCTCGGTGAAAAGCACGGGCATGAGCCCGTTCTGCACGCAAAAAGAACCTTTTTCACGACTCCAGGGCGACGACGCCGAAAACACGATGACCGGAATCCGTCGGCGCCCGAGAAGCGGCACCTCGCTCGAAAGCTTCACTCCCTCTTCCAAGGTGGCGACACCGAATCCGTACAAGTGATCCAACGCTCCCGCGAGCTGCGTGGCAACCCAGCTTGCGCCATGACCGTAGCCATCGGCTTTCACCATGGGAAGGAGAGCGCGGCCCGGAACGAGCTCGGAGATCGCGCGGGCATTGGTCACCAAGTCGGAAGCACTGACTTCACCCAGCACACGCGCCCCGAGATCCTCGACTCCCACCCTGGCTTCTCCGCTCGCGTAGGACTCATCGCGTTTCTCACGGAGCCTGCGCTCAAGAACCGCATGCGGATCAAAACCGCTTTTCTTCGGGGAGTGGGACGGAGACGACGTCGTGCGATTTCGAGCGGAGTGCTTGCTCATCGATGCATTCAGCGGGCCAGGAGCGAGTTCTCGTAAACCAGGCCCGCATTTCGCAGCATCCTCCCCAGACTCGGCCCATGGGTCAAGGACTGGCTTCCCGCTCCCAGTAGAACTAGAACACCCAGCACGCTCGGTTTTCCGGCCGCACGCCCGAGCCAGGAGAATCCGGTCATGGCCCACGCTTCAAAATGCGAGACCCCGAAATGCATCAGGATCAATCGAGCCAGAGGCTCGAACTGCGACAACGAAGCGATCGAGCCGTCCTGTGTGATATCAGCAATCGCATCCATCGCCTCCGCATCCAACCTGAACTCGAGATGAGCGGGAGCTTTTCGACCGCGCTCCCCCAAGCCGGCATCGGCACTCAGGCGCGCGATCCCGCCGGCCGGATCCACCGTGAAAAAAAGCGCCGGCACCTGACAAAGCTGATGAGCGGTGCGGGCCGTCTGCTCGGCGATCACTCGCGGATGACGCTGCACGAGCGCGCCCGTTTCAAAATCCTGCAGGAGCTTCTCCCGCTGCACGAGCCCGTCGACGGCGCGCTTGCTCAACTCCTGATGATTGAGGAGCGACTCATTGGCAAGCCTGAGGCGGGCATTTTCCGTGCGGAGCGCCTGAACCTCCCGCGAGAGAGACTCGATATCATGGACCTCCGGCGTCTGCGGCCCCGCCGCGTAACTGAAGGTCGGGCGTCCGGCGAGCTCCGCGCCCTCTCCCATGGCGGAGTTCCGGGACCGTTCCCAGGGCTGATCTTCTCGAACAGAATCCTCGGGAGCGGTGGTTATGAACACCCGGGGTGTCGAAACCGGAACGGAAGACTCGACCCCGGGGATATCCGTTGCCAAGCCGCCTGCTGCAAGCTCCGCCTCAACCGCAGGGGCTTGCGAAAACCCGGCTCTTGCTCGCGCTCGCTGCCAAGCGGACCCAAGCCACCGTTTGCGGGCAAAGACCAGGGCTGGAATCGCGACCAGGAAAACGAGAACCAGAGCAACACCCCCTCCGCCTCTCCCTGCGACCTGCTTGCCTCCTGCTCCCGACGCCGCGACCGACGCCGCCTTGACTTGAGACTCCGGATGCCGCTCGGTCATGACCAGGAGGGGATATCGGGCGGCACGCTGCACTTGTGTGCGAATCCCGCCATGAGTCCCGAGCGAGGAGACCCGTCCAAGCGCCACAAAATCCTTGAGCACCGCGAGAACCTCACGAGAAGGACTCCAACCCTCCGGGGCTTCTACGGCAGTGGGAGCATTCCCCGCCCGAAATCGCGGTGACAAATCCCGCGGCTCGGATGCGGCAAGGACGGCAAGCGAACCCGCGTCGATCACGCGAGCGCGATACACTCCACCCTGACTGCGGGTACGCGCGCCGGGAACTTCGGAAAACAGCAAAGCAGGATCCAGCAGGGCGACCGGAGTCCCCGGAGCGAAGACCTCGGCGGGAGAGCGGGGCGAAACATCCGATATCGGAGCGACGACCCACCGCGAGGGACGCCCTTGATCGCGCGCTTCGGTGCGCTCCGAGAACAAAGGCGGCGTCGCAAGCGGCAGCCAGGCGATGGACTCATCCGGGGCCACGGGCGCAGGGGCGCTGAAAGCAAGCAGGATCTCCCTGCGAAGCGACTCCACCGCATCCACTTTGGCCGCGAGGACTTTGGAGCGCGCCGCCTCGCTCCAGGCGAACTTGACGTTGCCTTGCTCCACCCAGGCCACGGCGTGCAGTCCGGTGGTGCGGGGCAAGTGGCGTCCGCCTGATATCGCAACATCGCGCGCATCTTCGAAAGCGCGATCCAGACTGCTTTGCACGGTTTGCGTGAGCCACCGCGACTGATCTTCGAGGATCGCATCGGACGCCTTTTCATCCATCCCCTGCCATCGCAACACCTGGTTGCTGATGAAGCGACCACTCAGCGCGACAAGAGCCACGCCCGCGACCGCCACCGCCACTTTGAGCCAAGTTTTCCGGTCCATATTCCCTCTCCCCTGCGCAGCACCCGGCGCCACTCCGAAGCTTCGAGCCGTTTCAGGCGCGCCACCTGCGACTGGACCCCCGACCGGCTTCTGGTCTAAGCTCGAATGCGGACGTCCCTTCTGATTGAACCATGGGGTTTTTCCCCAAAAACAGCGGGAAAACGCCCCCAAGCGCATCAAATCGACAAGGATCGACCCTCATGGCGTCAAATATCAGACACCCTTCAAACACCCGCCCCCGAATCCTGATTCTGGGCTCCGGCATCGGCGGCCTGAGTGCCGCCCTCAAGTTCGCTCCGCAATGCGATGTGATCCTTGCCACCAAAGCGGAACCCGAGGAGGGCTCGACCCGATATGCTCAAGGGGGAATCGCTTCGGTCTGGTCCAAAGAGGACAGCTTCGAGGAGCACAAACAGGACACCCATGTGGCAGGAGCGGGCCTGTGCAACGAGACGATCGTGGATCTCTGCGTGCGTGAGGGACCGGCACGCGTGCGCGAACTCATCGAGCTTGGGGTTGAATTCACCCGTTCTCACGACGAGCAGGGCCACGGACCTGGCACTGAGAAAGTCGATCCCACCGAGGCCTTCGACTTGCATCGGGAGGGCGGCCACAGCCAACGCCGCATTCTCCATGCCGATGATCTCACGGGCTGGGCCATTGAAAAGGCGCTGCTTGAAAAAGCCCGCAACCACCCCAATATCAGAATCCTCGATCATCATGCCGCCATCGATCTGATCACCGAAGCCAAAGTGCAGCCCCGGAGCCGACACCAGACGGCCCGCCCCGGTCGTTGCCTGGGCGCTTATGTGCTCGAGGAAAAATCAGGCCGGGTCCTCACGATCGCAGCCGATCTGACGATCCTGGCCACCGGCGGCGCCGGCAAAGTCTACCTCTACACTTCCAACCCGAGCACTGCGACCGGGGACGGGATCGCCATGGCCCACCGGGCGGGGGCCAAAGTGGCCAACATGGAATTCATGCAGTTCCATCCCACCTGCCTTTTTCATCCGGCGGCCCGGAATTTTTTGATATCAGAGGCACTTCGCGGCGAGGGCGCCGTGCTGCGCAATTGCGCGGGCCGGGAGTTCATGCAGAAACACCACCCGCTCGCGTCCCTGGCGCCGCGGGATATCGTCGCGCGCGCCATCGACCTGGAGATGAAGCGCACGGGTGACAAGCACGTCCTGCTCGATGCGACCCACATTCCGGCCGAAGAACTCATTCGCAAGTTTCCGAACATCCGCGAGACCTGTCTCAAGTTCGGAATCGATATCACAACCACCCCGATCCCGGTCGTGCCCGCCTGCCATTACACCTGCGGCGGTGTCCTCGTCGATGCCGGCGCGCGAACCAGCGTCGAAGGGCTGTATGCCGTGGGCGAAGCCGCCTGCACGGGACTCCATGGCGCCAACCGCTTGGCCAGCAACTCCCTGCTCGAAGCCGTGGTTTTCGCCCACCAGGCCTATTTGGACGGACTTCCCCGGGCACAGGCCCTTGCCGCCGTGCGCGCCAAGGCCGGTGAAAGCGCCGTGCCGCCCCCTCTCCCCGAATGGGACACGGGCCGGGCCGTGCAGATCGAGGAGCAGATTGATATTGCCGCCACCTGGCTCGAGATCCGGAGCCTCATGTGGAACTACGTCGGTATCGTGCGGAGCGACCGCAGGCTCGAGCGCGCCCTGCGCCGGCTCGAGCTCCTCAAGGAGGAGATCAACCGCGATTACTGGGACTATCTGCTCACGGTGGACCTGATCGAACTGCGCAATCTGGTCACGGTGGCGGAACTCATCGTCCGGTGCGCCATGAGCCGCAAGGAAAGCCGCGGCCTGCACTACACGGTCGACCACCCCGAGAAGGACGACCGTAATTTCCGGCGCGATTCGGTGATCTGATCCCGACGAGCGTTCAATGCCCGATGGCCGGATTGAAGGCCGGCGCCGGGTACTCGCCATTGAGTCCGGAGCGGCTGCGGAATGAGGATTTTTGCATCTCGTGATCGAACGCCATATTTGCGCAGGCAAACATCGCGCTGTTGGCGGCCCCGAGCGGATTGATCTGCAGGAAGGGCAGGTAATGCGTGGCCGCGCTCACGCCGTAACGCACAAAAGACTGCCTTTCCCGGGCGGTGCCGTGTTCATCCTGCCCGACCCGTTGACTTGCGATGGATGCAGTGAGGTTCATCGCATTTTCAAACCCCTGCTGATTGAATTGCTGACGGAGCACCCGCTCCCAAGGGGGGGCATCCGGACGCATCGGCACGAGCATGGCGATCCCGAGCATGTAGGCGCCATAGCAATCCGCGAAAGCTTCCGAGCCATGGGTTCCGTGCTGAAGACTCTGAAAGAGCTGGGCTTCGCGACCCCGGTACTTGTCGGCAAGCGGCATGAGCATGAACCTCAGCTGACGATCACGAACCGTGGCGGCCAGTTCACCGCTCGCCAGACCGAACGTGATGCTCGCATGGGATATCTCATGGTAGAGCACGAAAAGAGCCGGCAGCAGCGCATGCTCGGGCCGGCCGCTCTCCGCGAACACGCGATTGAGCATATCGATCGTATAGATCATGCCCGAACGTCGCCGCCCCTGCTCGTCGGTTGCGGACCAGAAACTCGTCCCGATCGGACCGTTGAAAACCTCGTGATATTGCCCCTCGCGCTCGATCCAGCAGAACTCGTAAGTGACCCCCGGGCCTGCGCCATGCCCGAAACCAGCGGCCCTCGGGCGATGGACTCGATCGCGCCGATCACCTGCTCAACGACCGGGTCCCGGCTCGAAGCCTGAGCCACATGCGGGATCCGGCACACCAGGTTGGGAACCAGTGCTGAGAGCGGCGGGAGTCCCGAAGCCGAGACACCCGATGGAACTGAGGTGAAAAACAGGCCTGCAACCGCCAAGGACACCCACTTGAATACGCGCATGAGCGGCCCAGTAGGCGCCGTGAGCCACCCGAGTCAATGGGCTCATCAGGACATGAGAAATCCCGACGGGGTCCGAGGCAGGGCTCAACTCGAAGAAAGATCGCGAAGATCGAACAATTTGAAGAACTTGAGTCCCTCCCGCTCGATCACCTCACGCCCCCCCTCCCCCCGGTCCACGACCGTCAGCACGGCCACGGGCTGATATCCGGCTTCCCGGAGCCGCTCGATCGCTTTCAGACTCGAGCCCCCGGTCGTGACCACGTCCTCGAGCACCAGACAACGGGCCTTGGGCGGGAGATTTTCGGTGCCTTCGATATACCGGGAAGTACCGTGCCCCTTGGGCTCCTTGCGGACGATATAGGCGGGCCAGAACAGCCCGGCCTCGCGGGCCGCAAGCGAGGTCGCTGTCGCCAGCGGATCGGCGCCCAGTGTGAGTCCTCCGACCGCGTCGATCTCCAACCCCGCCTCCCGCACCCCTTGCACGGCGAGCGCGCCGATCAGCAGGGCGCCCTCCGGATGCAGCGTAGTGGCCTTGAGGTCGATATAGAAAGCGCTCTTCTTGCCGGAGGAGAGCGTGAAATCCCCCTCCCGCCAGCTGCGCTCCCGCACGAGTCTCCGCAGCCGCTCCCGGGTGATATCCCGACCATCCCCCGGCTTCATGCCCTCGCTCCCACCGCTCCCCGGGAGTTGGCGGCGATCCAGTCCCGCAGATCCCCGAGCGGCTGCTCCTTGCCGAGCTCATTGTAGATCTCGTGATAGAACTGCGGGTAGGTTTTGAGCTCCTTGCGCGCGTGATCGAGATTCCGAAAAAAATCGAGCGCCCGCTCCGGATCCACCACTCCGTCCTGCATCGCCACCTGCACCATCACCGGGCACTCGATCCCGCGGGTCTGCGAGAGTGTGTCCTGCATCGCGGCCTGCACCTGCATGAAAAAGCGCGGAGTCATCTTGGAATGCACCAGCCGATCGGCGCGGTAGGCCTCGACAGCCTCCGGGTCATGGGAGAGCAGGGCGGCATCCAACTCGGTATCAAGCTGCAGCGACCCCCAGACCTTGGAAAGCAGGATGGCGGCGGACTTCTTGATCACCGGCACCCTGACCTTGATCCCCAGAAACGGCGCCGACGCCGCAAGCGAGACCAGAGGCAGCCCCGCATGCTTGAGTGCGGTCCGAAGAACGAGATGGCCACCGAGGGAATGCCCCACCAGATGAAGCTCGCACCTGCCAAACCGCTTGGTGAATTGCTCGTGGGTGCGCCTCACGGCATGGGCAATATCATCAATCAGGGAATCGAACCTTTCGATATCCCCCCGGAGTCCTTCCGAGCGGCCATGCCCCGGCAGATCCAGACAGGAGACTGCATCGACGGCATCGCCCAGGTAATGCGCCAAATGGAGGTAACGCCCCCCGTGCTCTCCCATTCCGTGCACGACCAGCGCAACCCGCGGGCCCCCGCCCGATCGAAGGTGGGTGACCTGAAACAGCTGCATGCTTTCGGAGGCATTTCGGAAAGTGGTCCACTCGGTGGTCCACCCTGCCGGGAGCCCGGGAAAACCGCGGGGTGTGCGCAGGGTTTTGATATAATCATCACCCGTTCCCGCGGCCCCCGCCCCATTTTTCGAAACTTGTTCACTTGCCATTGAAAGCGAGCTCATTCTTGACAAACTCCTCGATTGCGGCGCGCGCTTCGGGCGCCAGTTTTTCAAAACGGAAACTGAAGCCGCGGCCGTCCTCGAGCAGTCGGACCACCTGCCCCTCGGCGACAAAGGGCTTGAGCGGCGAGGCCTTGCGATCCTTGCCCCCCGCCCCTCCCCGCGGAGTGATATTGAGCTTCAAACGCATGCCCACGCGCTCGGGTTTCCAACTCGTGAGCACTTGCATGCCCCCGGTGCTCACATCCCGACAGAGGGATTCAAAAACCTCGCGATTGTCCGACATGAGCAGGCGAGCGGTCATCGGAGCGCGAGGCGCTTTGCGCTGCTCACGGACGACGGACTCCCGGAGCACAGGCTCGTCCCCGGGCGCCGGAGTCTTGACCCCGGCCGCACTCGCTGCCGGAGGGGTCTCTTCCGCTCCCCCGATTTCGTCGACGACCGTTTTGAAAGTCTCGATCCTCATCAGGCGGGTCCACCCCTCCATGCCGGAGGTCCAGGCATGCACCCGCACATTGATGCGCCCGGAGCGGAGCAGGCGCTCGATCTCGGGCTCGGAGAAAGGTCCGAACTGGGCATCATTGTAGTAAAGGTACCATTCGCGATCCGGCTCAAGCTGCTTTTCGAGGGCGGCCGGAGGCAAGACCTTGGACTGCGCGGCACTCGTTGTGGCCCGACTCTGCTGTGAAGCCCGGCGCGCGGCCTCCGCCAATTGAGAGGACGGCACAGCAGACGGAGCTCCGGGGGCGGCCGCTTTGAACTCGTCCAAGTCGCAAAGCCTCGTCCACGCGGACAGGCCCTTGCGCCAGACGTAGTGGGCCCAGGTGATCTCATGCAGCAGAATGCGCTCATAGAGGTCGGATGCAGTCAGTGGGCCGATCGAATCCGAGCCGGAAGCCAGAAACCAGCGGGGTGAATCGTCCTGAAAAAGAACTTGCCCAGTATTTTCCATGGTTTGTTCAGTGTACTGGCCCCGCCGTTATCGGACAAGGGGCTCGCGCCAAAGTTCCCGGCAAGCCGTCAGGATCCTGACCGTCGCCCTGCAGGCTCCTGTCTCGATATCATTCCCGACCTAAAGTTCGACACCCGTCCACCTCATGGACAGAGCCCGATCGATTTCGACCGCCGGCAGCCCGTTCCAAGCCGGCTCCGACCCTGAGAAAATTGGCACACTCCTCGCTTCAGGGGGATCGGCGGTTTTCCGGCCCCGTTCTTCCGGTTCGAGGGAGGAGTCCGGCTCCGAATCCCGCGAATTTTGATATCTATTTGCAGACCGAGAGATATCGGCATATCGCACCCGCAGTCCGTTCGAATTCCAACCGGAGGATCCCATGGCCCCCTTCGCCCGCATGACCCCGCCTCGGAAGGACAACAGACTTCCACTCCGGAAAGTTGCAACCCTCACTCTGCTGCTCCAACTCGCAGCGCCCCTCGCGCCCCTCGCGCCGCTCCGCCCGGGCCACCTCTTCGCGCCGGGGGCGACCGCCCGGGCCGATGAACCGGCGGGGCCGGATTCCGATCCGTTCGCCATTTATAACGAGATGGACCGCTTGGGGTCGCGACTTTCGGACCTGCAGGAAAAACTCAAGAAGCTCCTGCGCCGAGCCCGGCGTCCGGATGCCCCCGGGACCGAGGGGGGCGCGCCGGCCGCGAGCGAAGTCGTGGCCGCCGAGAAAAAACTCGAAGCCCTCGCTCTTGAGCTCAACACTTGGTTTGCCGCGCCCTCCTCGCCCACGGTGCACGGACAGATCTTCCTCCGGGACGAGGTCAAGCTCCGGCTCTTGAGCGCTCACTTCAACCTTCTGACCTCCCTGATCAATCTCGAAATCGCCACGCGTCGCGATTACGGCAGCACCTTTCTCGGGCGCTTCACCCTTCAAGTGCCTGTCGCACGAATCAGCATGCTTCAGGGGCTGGGGCAGACGATTCGCGGACAATTGGGCGAGAGCTTTTATGGACTCAATATCGATCACGGACGTCCGGGGGCCTCCGATACCGTCCGCATCACCCTGGCCGCAAATCTCATCCATGGTCTCGAACTCGGGCATGCGGTCGGCGGAGATCCGAACTCCGAAAAATATATCACCATGGTGCGCTACCTGACGGTGCGCCAACTCCTGCAGAATCTCAACACCCTCAAAACCCTCAAGCGAACCCCCGAACTGGCGCCGGTCACCCTGCCCGAGTCCCTCACGAGCAAACTTCCCGGCCTCGGCCTGAGCGCAAACCTGCTCGCCGAACAGGACAAAGCCGCACTCGAACCCCTCGCTCGCCTCGCCATTGGCGAAGCCTTCTCCGATATCGAACCACGGCTCCCCGTTTTTGCCGACGAGCCCCTGGCAGCAGCGCTGGCCAAAGTCATCGCCAGCGCCCCGCAAAATCAGCGGGAGATCCGCGAGGGGATGAAAACGGGACTGGAGCGCTCCCAGCTCCCCGCGCACCGGGACTACCTGGACGCCGAGCTTTCGATTTCAAGTCTGCCATTCAGCGCACTCCCGACCGAGACGCTTGCGGAGACCATGCGGGAAGTCCTCCTCCGCACCGAGACCTCCCGGATCATCGCCCGTTTCAGCGACCTGATGAGTGAAGGCAAATTTTTCATTCCGTTCGACGTCCGGACCAAGGTCATGGACGTTCTCGATGCCCATGCCGCCGAGTTCGGAAAAAAGATTCCGCTCGCCCTCCTGCTCGAAAGGGCCAGGAAAGCGCGACAGATATCAAAGGACCGCATTTACACGGCTCGCCGCGAGGCACTCGTGGGCGACCTCGTCGGCGATGCCGTCGATTTCGAGCGGACCGAACAGGCGCTTCGGCGCGAGCGCGTGGTGGATTTCGGCGCGCTGGTTCGCTCGCGCTCAGGCGATATCAGCGGACTCGCCCCGAGCCCCCGCCTCCTCGGGTGGCTGGGACAGATCGCGCGCGCCGGAAACTGGAATCAAGCGCGGGATGCATATGCGGAAGTGGCCGCCTCCCAGACCTCGCCGGACATCCTGGTCCGCGGACTGGTTCACCCGGCGCTGCTCGAGCGCTGGATCGAACAGAACCGCGACAATCTGGTTCCGAGGCTCCCCTTCTCGAACTCCGATATCAACACCCACCTGAGCCAGTCCCTTCAGAGTTCCAAGGTCAAGGACCTGCAAGACCTTCGGAAAACCGGCGAGCTTCTCGGCTTCCACAAGCTCCTGCCCACGAATAACCCGGGAGTCGCCGAACTCATCCGTTCCACCGAGCAGCTCGCCGCATATCGTGCGGCGCTCAGGGATGGCATCCGGGACCGACACCCGATCCTGGGCACGGAAGTGAATCTGGACAGGAAGACTCTTTCGCTCGCGGCCGCACTTCTCGAGTCCAACCCCGAGCGCATCAGCGACGACGAAACCTGGGCGCTGGCCGAGTCCCTCATCGACCAGGCGATCGTCAAATCCGAAGCCCGGATCCGGGATCTCATCCGGAAAGTCGGAACTGCGAAAACACTGAAGGAGCTGAGCGTCATCGCCGAGTCCTCGCTCCAGACCGAACTGGTCCTGAACCTGTTCCCGAGCCTTGGTCACGAGCAGAACCGTGCGCTCGAGGAACTGGCACGCCACAGCCTGACCGAGCAGTTCTTCCACGGCAAGGTGGGCGGCTACCTTTCCTGGGGATTCGGCGCACTCATGCTCGTGCAGGCCACCGGATTCGTGATCAAGCCCGCCCGTCCATTCACCGAAGCCATCACCTGGGGCCTCGACCCCCTGATCAAGGGCTACATGGCGTCGGCCATCCCGCTCGTGATGGTCGATACCGTATATCAGTGGGACGAACTCAAAAAGAAGGAAGCGCGCCTGGACTACGCCCGCGACCTGCAGGCGGCTTTCCCGCTCGGGGGCTCTCTCGTCGAGGCGGCCGCCGTGGACGCACTCCGAAAGGACTACGAGTGGAGCAAGTGGTTCTTCTACGGCCGCGTGGCGCTCGACACGCTCTGCATGTACCTGCCGGAAGGATATCATCTGATCACCAAGGCCGGACAGAAGCTCGCTCTCCGAGAAGCCATGGCCGACATGGACGCGTTCCGCATCCTCGGTCTCGAGGTGGGCAACTGGGCCGGCGTCACCCGGGCGCAAGCCGACGCCATGGCACGCAAGGTCATCTTCGTACCCGAGGCGGTGATGGAGATCGAGATGGCCCACGCCCGCTTGCTCGCCAAAATCCAGAGCGGTCGAACCTGGGACCCCCGGACCGCGTTCACCGGAGACATCCGGATGATATCCCAGAAAACCACGGGGCCCGACGGCCAGGAGATCGAGGAACTCATCCCGGTGCTCAACGTGGAGCCCACGAATCCCTTCGAGCGGCGTATCTGGCGCGCCCTTCAGGCGGAAAGCAAGGGGGCCCGATGATCCGGGGCACACGCTTCGTCCGGTTGGCACTGCTGACCCTGACCGCGACATTCGCCCTGCAATCGCAGGCCGGCGCAGGGTCGCGTCCCGTCGTGGATGGTGAAATGGCGCGACTGACCCGCGACTACTTCGATGCGTACCGCAAGGAGGATCGCGCGGGCTCGGAGAGCCGCCTCTTCTCGACCCTGCACTCGACCAAAATCCAAGAACACCTGTTCGCCCATGTGGGCACCGAAAATTATATCACCGAACTGCAGTACCTCGATTCCTGGAGCGCATCGGACGCCCCGGCCGTCTTCGACCTCGCCCGCAAGCTCCAGTTCCACTGGGAAGCCTCCTATGCCGCGGGAATAGGCCAGCGGGCGAGCCAGCGGCGCGCCGCAACTGATATCGGAACCAAGGCGGGCGCCTCCATGGGCATGCTCGCGCTCGGGGTGATGGTGATCAAAAGCCCGCAAAACGCTCCCAAATATTTCCGCGTGGTGAGGCACCTGCTCCCCCTGACCGGAGCCACCTTGGGCAATCTTTCCGGCCGGGCGTGGTCTTCACAGAGCGCGCTGGCCGGTGACGCGCCTCCGGCCCCCGCCCATATCATGAGCCTGGGGCTCGCTGCGGAGTCCGAAGAAAAAACCTATGACGAGGACGCGCTTTTCAAGGACTTCGTCGCGATCTCCTCCGGGGTCGCCGCCGGCACCGCCGCAACCGAACTCTTCATGGTCCTCCGGGCCGCCCGGGTGATCAACATCGCCGCCACTCCCGCCAAGATCAACCCGCTCGTGCTGGCCGGCAGCCTCGTGATCGGGCTCGGTGTCGAGTACGGAGTGCGGGCGGGGATCCAGCACCAGGAAGAAAGCGCGCTCCGCACGGAGATCGCCACCACGCTCGCGGCCCTGGACCGCGCAATCTCCGAACAGGACCAGGCTCAAGTCCTGATCCAGGGGGAGCGCTTCAAGCGTGCGATCCTCAATCTTTCGCTCTGGCTGTGGAAGCCCGTGATCGAGCTCTCGCAGTCGTTTCAGGAGGAGGCGGCAGACCTCCTCGCTCGATATCCCCTCGACTCGGCCGAATTCTCCCGCCGCCTCGAATCCGCCACCCGCAGCTACCGCCAGGATCTGCGTTGGCAACTGGCGAAATACGACACCTATTACGACTCGATGCTCGAGACCCACGTCATTCTCAACTACCTGCGCTCCCACAACGAGGAGGCGATCGAACAGCTTGCGACCGCGACCGCCCGCACCCGTGCAAGCCTGATCACCTCTCACTTTCAAGCATGGCTCGAAAGCCGCGAACAGGAAGAGTCGCAGTGCTTCGACGATTGCACGCGGGAGAGACTTTTCCTTCAATATCTTTCTGATATTCAGTTGTCCCAGCAGGCCCGCCAGGCCCGGGAATTTCGCAAGGGAGCCACGCGTCAGCACCCGACGCACGCGCTCCTGCAGGGGGCGGCCGTCCTGGCCAGCGCATCCTACGGCAGAGCGCTCCTGAGTCCGCTGGCCGATGAGCTCCTGGCACTCGTCGACAAGAACGAAGAAATCCAAATGGAAGCGAGGATCCTCCAATGAAATCCCGGATCATTTTGAAAACGCTCTCGTTGGTGACGGCTCTTCTCGCGGCACAGCCCGTGCTGGCAGGAAGCGGCAAACTCTTCTCCCCCGAGGTGCTCGAAACCACGATCCGGGAACTCTACGAGTTCACGGACCCGGAGCGTGAACGGAACGAGAACCAGCCCGCACTCTCCAACGAGGATCTCGCGCTGGTGTGCGACGGACTCGGACAGCAGATCGCGGCCCAGAAGGCGGGAGCCTTCAATGATATCACCGGACACCTGCTCGCGGATTGGCGCCAGAAGCCGGACCACCGCCGCGTGATCGAATCGATTCTGAGCGCCTCCCGCAAACATGCAGGCCAGACCCTGGCCGAGCAGCGCTCCAAACCACGGCCGTTCGATCCGACCCTGAGCAATGGCGAACGGGCCGGCGTGATCGCCATGGAGGCGCTCGACCAGACGATGAATGTCTTCACCCTGCTTTACGTCTTCGAGTTCGGCCGCGGACTCTGGAAGTCGCGGGGCCAAGGCCTGACCAAGCTTGGGTTCTTCAAGCAGTCCCTCAGGCAGGCTTCGAACCAGGCCCTGCAACACCGCAAACTGCTGGTTGCCGGCAGCGCGCTTGCCACGGTCGTCGATGTCGCGATCAAACAACTGGAGGAGCGCTACCTCGATCCGAGCGACGAACTCGAGAAGTTGCGCGAACTGCGGGTGCGGGAGATCGCAGTCGAAGTCGCATCTCTCCGGGCTCAGCTTCGAGCCGGAAAGCTCGCGCACGAACAAGTTCAGACGTCCGGGGATCGACTCCTGAAAAAGCTCCTGCCCGAAGTCGGTCACCTGCTGCGCACGGCGACTCAACTGAGCTACCGCATCGATCCGATCGCAGAAGATATCGAGGAGTGCCAGCAACAGCTCGATAAACTCGGCTACTCACCCGAGGAGCCGGGCACCGAGTCCGTGCTTCCTTGACCCCTGCCTGGTCACTTCGCCGCCTGCACGGCCTGCCCGATCTGCGGGGAATAGTGCCCGAGCCACTCGCGGGTCCACGTGACGCTTTTTTCCGCGCGCTCCCGCGCTCCCGCAAGCCTGTAGCGGTAGACGCTGATCCGCACCTGCCGCGGGGCGCCTTCGGGGAATGGGTTTTCACCAAAAAGCGCGAGCACTTCCGGGTTTCCTTCCAGTAACCGCTTGAGGGTCATTCCCACCCAGCGATTCTGGGGGTCCGAGTATTGTCCCAGCACCGCGAACCAGAGCTGCCAATCGAAACGCGGCTGATGGGGCGCCACCCAGCCCGGCGCTCGCTCCACCGCCCCGGGTCGATATCTTGGCTGATATTCCTTCCAGGTCTTGCCGTCCACCGTGCCCTCGAAAACCAGCTCGCGTCGCTCGGTCGTCATGCGGGAAAACAAGCCGTAGGGATTGCTGATATGCAAGCCGTCGAGCCCGGCATGCGCGCCCGAAAGCACCGCTGATTCCGTCAAGCCGGTCCGCAAAAGCAGGGGCGTGACCACGAGCATTGCCAGCGCTGCCCCGGCACTCAACTGAGCCACTCGCATAGCACTCAGGCGGGGGCGCCGCGCCACAGGGAGCAGCGGCACCGTACGCAGCACGGCAAAGCGCGGGAGCCAGGAGCGCCAGGTCCGATCATCCACGAGACTCACTCCCAGCAGGAGGCTCAACAGGTTGAAAAAACCAAAATTCCCGGTGAGCGCGAACGCCAACTGAAGCGACGACAGGATCAGAAAGGCAAGCGCCCGAGTCCTGCGCGGCGAAAAAATCAGAAAGGGCACGGCAAGCTCCACGACCAAGGTCACCGCACAAAGCGCCTTGAGCAGGGGTTCGGACCAGTCGTGCATCCGGACTCCGATCGGAGTCGGCAGCGGCTGGGTTTCAAAATGATATAAAAGGGCCTTCAAGTCGACCCAGGCGGCATCTCCGCCCCTTAACTTGACCCAGCCCGAGAGGAAGACCAGCTTGAAAAGCAGCAACTGAAACACGAGCACGCTCCAACGACCATCTCCCCGGGCCCGGGCCATCGGCAGGAAGAGCGCAAGCCAGCCGCATTCGAGCAAAAGCGCATCCCACTGAAACTGGAAGAAGGGCTGCCCGAGATTCACCCAGGACAGGTAAACAACCGTGGTGATTCCGAGCGCCACTCGCTCCCAAACGGCCGGCACTCGCAGCGGCAGCATCAGCCCCGCTCCGGCCGCAAGCAAACCGAGCCCGAGTACCGTCTGCAGGGCTGGATCACTGGCACCGGTGATCAGAAATACCGAGGGCAGCGACCGCCAGGCCTCGTCCGCGCCGCCCGCAATCCGCGCGAGTTGCCCGAGAAGCTCCTGCACCGGGGCTATTCCGCCTTCCGCAAACAAGGCCCGCCACTGCACCTGCAGGGAGAGGAATGAAATCAGGAAAACCAGGAAGAGTCCTTTCCGGAGGATGAAGTCGGAAAACCGGTAGGTCGAGGGCGCAAAGGACTCGCCGAACAGGAGCGCGGAGAGTTTCGAAAAAACGGGACGGTTGGCGGCGACCGCGCTGTAGGCCCGATCCGATATCAATCCGAACAGGGGCACATGGGCATGCAGGAACGACAGGCTCCGGCCGAACAATCGAATCCAGGGGTGCGTTGCGCCCGCATGAGCCATGACTTCAAAAACCGCTTTTGCCTTCTCCAGGCGCAGCGGCTCCTCGCCTCCACTCGGATCCGGCAGAAAAAGCTGCACACTATTTTCGAAAGCCTCGAGCGGAACCGTCGGAAAACGGTCGCGTGCTTTTTGATAGGGAACCACTTCGACATGGGTACCGGTTTCATCGGTGACCCAAGCCTCCAAGCGCTCCGCACAGAGTTTGCAAAACCAGCATTCACCGTCCCAGAGGAGCCGGGCCCGAAAAGGCGGTTTTTCCATGGATCACCTCTGATATCAAAATGCCATCAAAACGTCCGGGTCAGTTTGGACCACCCGGTCCAGCCCGACTGCCAGGTCCCGTTGTCCGTGCGGAAGCGCCAGTAAAAAGTCGTGAACAGCTGCTCGACCGGGATCTCGACCATCTGGTAGGGCGCCGGAAACCGGAGTGTCGGCAGGAACGAGTCCGCCACTTCGTCGAGGCTGAGCGTGCAGAGGTCGAACTTTTCACCACCCACCGGAATCGTCTTGATGCCCAGCTTGCACGCCACCTTCTGGACCACACGGAGCACGCCGGCCGCACTGGAGGAGGGCACATCGATCTCCACCCGCTCGGGTGATATTACTTTCTCGACGGTCACCCATTCCTTTTTCAAGCAGGGATAGGGAAGCTTGCCCTTGTGGCAGGTTTCCCAGTGGCGATCGTACCAGCCCACCTGCACCTGATAGCTCTGCGTGCGGTGAAAATGATGCTCCTTGTCCCCGTCAAAGAGGAACACCTTGCCCTTCTTGCCCAGCTCAAACGGCCAACCGTTCCAAGGACCGGCGTTGCGGATCCGGTCGTTGGGCCGGAAGGCACGCGAAGGTTCTTCGAACACTTGCCGGAGCACGCTCCATTGCGACTCCGAATGACTCCATCCAAATCCATTGCCGGGAACCGGCTCCGACACCGAGTTCATGAGGTTCTCGCCCGTATCATGGTAGGTGCCACGCCCGAAGAACATCCCCCCCTCGAACTCATAAGGGTTGGGTTCGTAGCCCGGCGTGACCACGCGCGAGGGGTCCTCGGTGATATCAACGTTGTCGCCGCCGTTGGCCGCGAGGACCTCGGAGATCCGCCAGTTGTAGGTCCCGAACAGATCCTGCATGCCGGTCTTGAAACCCGCCCAGCTGCCGTTGAAGAGCACGAAAGGCGAGAGAAAATCGAGCGTCGTGATATTCACCTTCTCGAAGCCGCCTTCGATATACTCATCCAGGAAATTGAGGGCGGCGTGCGCCACTTCGTGCGAGGGCACATAGGAGCCCTCCAGGTCCCCGCGCGTGAATTTGGCCACGCCATAGCTCTTGCCGATGAAGCTCGGCGGAGAAGCATTGGCGGTCACCCGCTCGGTGGTGTTGAAAATGATCGAGACCGCCATGGGCTGCAGGCCTTCGAGCTTGATGAGTTCCTCGGTCACACCGTGCACTTCGTTCTGCCGCAGCGTGAGCGCTTGTCCGCGGATGGGATGGGCCTGCACCTTGCCGCCAAACAGGGACTCGGTCGTGCCGAGCGCACCCGCGCCGACGAAATGACCGATATAGATCAGATGGTCGCGGTAATGGCTCGAGTAGGTATCACCGGGAGCAGCCCCCATCTGCGAGACAAACGTCTCGAAGTCGGAGCGGAAGACCTGCTCGTCGGCGGAAGTATATCCGGTGGGCAGCACGAGCTGCTGCCGGTAGCGGACCGGATCCGCGAGATGCGCCTGGGTGCAGGGACGGCCTGCGCCGGTTCGACAGAGGAGCTTCCCGGTCGGAATTCCCGGTGGCAGGGGCAGCGCCGCCGCCCCTGTACCCGCCAGGAGCGCCACCGCGCCGCCTGCGATCCCTACAAGACCCGCAATTCCTGCCGACTCTTTCACCTTCGACCGCGCCATCCATGACCTCGATTCAAAATCTCAACTTCGGTTATATAACTCTCAAAACCCTCAACCACCCTGCCGCGCGGACTCCGTCTTGCCGGACGTCATGAGCCCCCAGGTCTTCTTGATCCTGGCGCGCGCGCGTGGACTCCACTCAGCAAGAGCCTCGCCTTCCGTAACCCCATCCAAAAGTGCACGCGTCACCCACGTAGCAGCGGCTTGATCCTTGAGTGTCTCCGGAAATTTCTCGGATTCAATCCACTCTTTGAGCGAGAGCGACGCTGCGTCCCGCGCGGAGCCGGGCTTGACGCCGCCGAGCGCGAGAGCGCGCTCCTTGACCGAATGGGCTTCCGACTCCGCGATTCGCAAAAGTGCGGCTTGGGCCTCGGGATCCACACTCCGACCGAGCGCCTCGATCGAAGCACGCCTGAATCTCTCATCCAAAGAGAGATCACTTGCGATTTGCGCAGCATTCTGAATCTCCGCCGGGGACTGTGGCGTCTGGGTCCGAATCTGCGTGAGGAGCTCCTGCGAGCGCTGCGAGTTGCGCGCGAGATCGGGGGACAGACTCAGGACGGCCTCATCGGGTTCCGGTGTTTCCACCCGGTTCCACCCATCTTGCGCAAACGCCTCTGCGACCTTCACTTGCGCTTTTTCGACGTCAGCCGAAAACGGGGACAGACTCCCCTGCTCGGATTCAAGCCCCAATCGACTCTGCTCACCCCGTCGCGGCGCAGCACCTTGGGATACCTGAGTTTTTTCTGTTACTTGATGCATCGCAACCGGACCTGAGCAAACGGCACTCAAGCAACTTTGCAGAGATCCCGAAGCCCCACTCAGCGGAGAAACCGGAGTGCGATACGACAAAATGTAAGCGAGGGCGCCGACGCTCGCCGCAACGAGCAGCGCACCAATGAGTCGAGCCTGCACGGAAGGCGGACCTCCGGAAGCTTGCGACTGAGAAACAGACGACTCCATCCTGGATGACTTTTTTTGCTCGTCCAAGTTTGCGCCTCCTTACGCCACACCTGAGGCTCCAAGTGTACCGAGCAAGTCGCAAGCCCACAACCCCGGCGCTCCTCACCCCAAGAAAAACTTTGGATTTTATGCAACCTCAGTCTATCTGTTTGCGCCAAAGACTTAGCGTCTCGAAACCAGCTGTGCCAAACCCGTGACTCCCGTGGCGAGCCTGACTCGGAACAGGGGTCCCAACACTTCCGGCAACCCCGGAACCCTTACGGAGAACCTGCAGAAATGCGCGCAACTTTTCGTAGTTTGACCCTCGCGACCCTGAGCCTGAGCGTCGCCACCACCCTGCTCCTCGGAGTGGGCGGCTGCACCAAGACTTCCAACGATCCCGCAAACACCGTTCGTTTTGCGATGTCCTCGGAGCCACCCAACCTCAACTCCATGAAAGCAACCGACCAGGCGAGCTTCTTTGTGCTCGGTCACGTCATGGAAGGCCTGACCCGCACCGGCCAGGACGGCTCCACCCAACCCGGTGTTGCCGAGAAATGGGAAATCAACGATCAGGGCGCCACTTTCTTCCTGCGTAAAAACGCCAAGTGGTCCGACGGCAAACCAGTCACGGCAAAGGATTTTGCTTTTGCGTGGCGCACAGCCCTCGACCCCAAGACGGCCTCCGAGTACGCGTTCATCCTCTACCCGATCAAAAACGCCGAGAAGGTCAACAAAGGTGAAGTTGGCCCTGCCGAGCTCGGCGTGACCGTGGTCGATGACACCACCCTCAAAGTCACCTTTGAAAAGCCCTGCGGCTACTTCTTGGCTCTCACCTCGTTCTCCACTTACTTTCCGGTGCGCGAAGACTTCTTCTTGGAGAAGAAGGACAAGTATGCCGCCGAAGCGGCTGATATGCTCTACAACGGCGCATTCAAGCTCACGAGCTGGGTGCACGGCGCCTCCCTCACTTTGGACAAGAACGCGGAATACTGGAACGCCCAGGCCGTCAAGCTCGACCGCGTGAGTGTTCCTTATATCACTTCGGACAACATCGCCCGCTTCAACTTCTTCAAAGAAAAGAAAACCGATCTGCTTGAAGGTCTCTCCAAAGACGACCTCCCTCGCGCGCAAACCGAGAACTTCCGCCTCAAGAATCACACCGATGGCTCGGTCTGGTTCATGGAGTTCAACTTCCGGGATGGCAAACCCACCCGCAACAAGAACCTCCGCAAGGCAATCCAGCTGATCTTTGACACGCAGGAGTACACTTCCAAAGTGGTGGGTATCCCTGGTACCAAGCCGGGCACAACCCTCATCCCGTCCTGGGTGCGTGGCGAGAAAGACAACTTCCGCCGTGAATTCCCTTTCGCTCCTCCGGCTCGCAATCTCGAAGAAGCCAAGAAGCTGATGGAAGACGCCAAGAAAGAACTCGGCGGCTCGATTCCATCGCTCGTGTGGCTGACCGGGGACACTCCGGCCTCCGCCCGCGAAGCCGAATACTTCCAGAGCCAATTCAAAGAGCACTTGGGCATCGATCTCAAGATCGACAAGCAGATCTTCAAGCAACGTCTGGCCAAGATGTCCTCGGGCGATTTTGATATCGTCTCGGCAGGCTGGGGCCCGGACTATGCCGATCCGATGACTTTTGCGGATCTCATGAGCTCCTGGAACGAGAACAACCGCGGCAAGTGGTCCAATGCCCAATACGACGCCCTGATCCGCAAGGCTCAGGCCACTTCGGACCAGGCGGTTCGTATGAAGGCCATGGCCGATGCCGAGAAACTCGCACTCGACGAGCTGGCGATCCTTCCGACCTACGAGCGCGCTGTGATCTGGACGCACCACGAGCGCATCCAGGGCGTGCACCGCGGGATCATCGGAATGGATCCGGATTTCACGTACGCAACCATAACCGAAGGCAAGTGAGTCAGTCCCCCGCGGGGGATGATATCGAAAAGCTCCGGGCGCCCGAGCCCGGGGCTTTTCGCACAAAGGCAGTTCCAGAGATTGATTTGGGTTCCATCAAGACGGCACGCTGCCGTCAGGAGTGATTGAAAAACGATGTTGTCGTATATCGGAAAGCGGTTGCTGGCAGGATTGATCACCGTCTTCTTCATCGCAACGGCCACCTTCTCGGCCATGCACTTGGTCCCGGGCGATCCGCTCATGGGCAACAAGGCCATGAGCAAGGAGATCCGCGCCAACCTCGAGCGCAAATACGGCCTCGACAAGCCGGTACCCGAGCAGTACGTGCGCTACATTGTCAACATGGCGCAGGGGGATTTCGGGATCTCCTTCACGCAGCAGAACCGCTCCGTCAACGATATCATTTCGAGCCACTTCCCGATCAGCGCCATCCTGGGCGTGCTCGCCGTCTTCTTTGCCGCCATCGGCGGCATCATCTACGGATCGTTCGCAGCCATCCTGCGCGGTAAATGGAGCGACCGGGTCATCATGTTCCTCGTGATCCTGGGCGTATCGGTCCCAAGCTTTGTCTTCGCGGCCCTGGGACAGTTCGCCCTGAGCGCCACCAACAAAGCACTGGGATTTGAACTGCTCCCGATCGGCGGCTGGGGAACGTTCTCCCACATGCTGCTCCCTGCGCTCGTGCTGGGCCTGGGCACCATGGCTTTTCTGACCCGCCTCATGCGCTCGTCGCTGCTTGAGATCGTCAACCACGACTATATCAGGACCGCCAAGGCCAAGGGCCTGCCTCCGCTCCGGATCTTTTTCTCGCACCAGCTCCGCAACGCCATTCTGCCGGTCATCACTTACCTCGGGCCTGCGATCGCGACCATCACGACCGGGGGCTTTGTGGTGGAAAGCGTTTTCGCGATCCCCGGACTCGGCCGCTACTTTGTGCAGGCGGTGCAGCAACTCGACTACACTGTGATCATGGGGCTCACCGTATTTTACGGGGCTTTTCTGGTATTCATGGTCATCGCCGTCGATATTATCTACGGCCTCGTCGATCCGCGGATCAGCGTTTCAAAAGGAAAGGCCTGATTCATGACCACCTTGAACACTTCCTTCAATCCGTCTTCTCAAGAAGAACAGAACCGGCTACGCACCATGAACCCTTCCGCCCAGACTCCTTCCTACTTTGATTCCCCCGAGCACGCGCGCGCGGCCGCTCAAGGCCTCTCGAGCGATGACTTCGCGCCCGTGGCGCGGGATAGCGTTGCCGTGGGGCTTTCGCGCCCATCCCTCTCCTACTGGAAGGACGCTTGGCGTCGCCTCAAGAAAAACCGCCAGGCCATCGTTTCCCTCTGGATTGTGGTCGGCCTCGTGCTCTTCACGCTCGCGGGTCCGTTCTTTTGGACTGCGGATCCTTCGCAGCAGACCCTGGGGCGGATATCAGAAGGCCCGAGCCTGAGCAAAAAAGCCATCCTCGTCCAGGCCGACCTCTCGGAGTGGAAGCCGATGTTCGCGGAAGGCGTGCCCGCCACACCCGAGACTCCAGTGCCCGCCCTGGATCTTGGAGCGCCGCAAAACTTCAAACTCCTGAGCGAGCCCTCCACCGTGGCCGTGCGCTTGAGCTGGGATGCCGTACCTGGCGCGACCGGGTATAAAGTGTACCGCGGTCCGTACGAACCCGAAGCCGGGAGTCTCGGGCTGCCGATCGTGACGGTTGAGGGTGGTAACGTCATTTCCGCTCAAGACGCATTTGAGCTCAAACCCGGCCCCCTGCATTACGCAGTCGTCGCCCTGCGCGATCAGGAAGAGTCCCCGCGTTTTGCCAAGCTCGCGGTCCAGATACCAGAGGCCATATCACTCACCGCAGCTCTCAAGCTCGATCCCAAAGCCGAAGCCGGCAAAGTGCTCGAACTCCCGCTCCGCCCTCTGGGGTCTGACTACTTGGGCCGCGACCTGCTGGCGCGCCTCATGAGTGGCGCCCGGGTTTCGCTCTTCATCGGATTTGTCGCGCCCATGCTCTCGCTGCTTCTCGGCGTGATGGTGGGAGGTATATCAGGTTACTTCGGCGGCAAGACCGATGCCTGGATCATGCGCTTCACGGATTTCGTGCTCGCGCTCCCGTTCCTGCTTTTCATGATCCTGTTCAAAGTGGTTTTTGGCGCCAGCGCCGGCGAGAATGGCATCGGTCCGATGCTGCTCGCCATGGTGGCGCTCTCATGGACGGGCCCCGCCCGCCTGACCCGCGGCCAGATCCTGCAGCTCCGGGAGAGCGAGTTTGTCCAAGCCTCGCGCTTGCTGGGCGCCAAACCCTTGTACCTGATCGTGCGCCACCTGCTGCCCAACACGCTCGGCGTGATTTTGGTGTCGCTCACGTTTGCGATTCCAAGTGCCATCTTCACCGAGGCGTTCCTTTCATTCATCGGGATGGGGGTCGTCCCTCCGACTCCGTCCTGGGGCAGCATGTGCAACGACGGAATCCAAACCTTCCTCACGCACCCGCATGAGTTCATCTTTCCTGCCATCCTGATCAGCATCACGGTGCTGGCCTTCAACCTCCTCGGTGACGGCCTCCGTGACGCCCTTGACCCTAAAATGAGGTCTGTATCATGAGCCTGACCACTTCTCTTTCCAACCCCCAGCCGCTCCTCGAAGTCCGCGACCTGCGCGTGGAATTTGATACGTACGGCGGAGTCGTCAAAGCCGTGCGCGGCATGAACTTTGCCGTGGCGCCGGGCAAGACCCTGGCGGTCGTCGGCGAATCCGGCTGCGGAAAGTCCGTGACCGTGCAGTCCCTCATGGGCCTGATCCCGCAGCCTCCGGGCCGCATCACTTCGGGCAGCGTCAAGTTCCAGGGCCGTGAGATCCTGGGCCTTCCGCCCAAGGAAGCCAACAAAGTCCGCGGCAAGGAAATCGGAATGATCTTCCAGGACCCGATGACTTCGCTCAACCCCACGATGACGGTCGGCAAGCAGATCGTCGAGACTTTGAAATATCACGAGAATATCACTCCCGAAGAAGGCCGCAGACGCGCCATCGAGCTCCTCGAACAAGTGCAGATCCCCGAGCCCGCCGCCCGCGTGGATGCCTACCCGTTCCAGTTCTCGGGCGGGATGCGCCAGCGCGTGATGATCGCCATGGCGATAGCCTGCAACCCCAAGCTGCTGATTGCGGACGAACCCACGACGGCGCTCGACGTGACCGTGCAGTCGCAAATCCTCAACCTGATGAAAAAACTCCAGCGCGAGCGCGGCATGTCGATCATCCTGATCACGCACGATCTCGGCGTCGTTGCGCAAATGGCGGACGATGTGGCCGTCATGTACGCAGGACAGGTGGTCGAATACGGGAGCGTGGATTCGATCTTTTTCCACTCCTCCCACCCTTACACCTTGGGCCTGCGCTCGGCGATGCCCGGTCACGAAGAGGGCCCCAAGAACGAACCCAAGCGCAAGCTCAAGCCCATCGAGGGCGCGCCACCGGATCTGTTCCACCCGCCGGCCGGCTGTGGCTACGCGGCGCGCTGCCCTTACGCCATGAAGGCCTGCGAATCCAAGATGCCCGCGCTCTGGGAACTCGAACCCGGACATGCGAGCCGCTGTTGGTTGCACCACGAGGCGGCTTCGCGCCACGCACCGGCCGAGCTCTACCGCGGAAAAACGATATCAAACCAGGCTACCCCCCAGGCGTGAGCCGCCGGGATTGGAGATCCGACCATGATTCTCGAAATCAATGACCTGAAAAAGCATTTTGAAGTCGGCCCGGGCCGCACCCTCAAAGCCGTCGACGGCATCCGCCTCTCCGTGCAAGAGAACGAGATCGTGGGCTTGGTCGGTGAGTCGGGCTGCGGAAAATCCACGCTCGGTCGCACACTGGTCGGCCTCTACGACAAGACCGCCGGAGAAGTGATCTACCGGGGCGAGAAAATGCCCACGAGCTTCAGCGCAAGTGACTTCAAACGCTACTCGCGCGAGATCCAGATGATCTTTCAAGATCCCTACTCCTCGCTCAATCCGCGCATGACCATCCGCGAGATCATCGCCGAAGGACCGATGATCCACGCTCTCTGGAAGCGCGAGCAGATCGACGAAAAAGTGGGGTTCTGGCTCAAGCGCGTCGGTCTCCACCCGGACCACATGTCCCGCTACCCGCACGAGTTTTCGGGCGGACAGCGCCAGCGCATCGGCATCGCCCGTGCGCTCGCGCTCGAGCCCAAACTCGTGGTCTGCGACGAGCCGATATCAGCGCTCGACGTCTCCGTCCAAGCCCAGGTCGTCAATCTGCTCGGCGAACTCAAGAACACGCTCGGTCTCACGCTGATTTTCATCGCGCACGACCTGTCGATGGTGCGCTTCGTGTCCGACCGCATGGCCGTCATGTACTTGGGACAAATGGTGGAACTGGGATCGTCGGACGAAGTCTACTTCCGGCCGCGCCACCCCTACACGCAGTCGCTGGTCGCCTCCAATCCGGAAGCCGACCCCAAGCGCGAACGCGAGCGCAATCGCAAGCCGCTGCAGGGAGAGATCCCTTCGCCCATCAACCTCAAACCGGGTTGCCGCTTTGCCGGCCGTTGCCCCAAGGCAACCGGAGTCTGCCAGACGGTGGACCCGGTGTGGCGTGAGATCGAGAAAGGCCATTTTGCGGCCTGCCACGTCTTTGATCCCGCGCACGCAGCCCAGTTTGCGGCTGTGAATTAAGATCGGACGCCACTGGCAACCTCCTGAAAAATAAGGACTTTTACCCAGGGCTCACCCAGCCTCACAAAAAGAGATACCCAACCTCCATTTTTACTGTAAAATTGGAGGTATGATCTCCAGAGTTGTTAACTACCCGAAGAATAAAAGCTTTTTTCTCTTTGGGCCCCGTGGAACCGGAAAGTCCTATTGGCTCAAACACGAATTTCCGGATGCTCTCCTCATTGATTGCTTGAACGACGCCACCTACCGGCGGCTCCTGGCTCATCCTGAGCGGCTCAGCGAGTGGATTCCTGCTCGGCATTCAGGATGGATCATGATCGACGAAGTGCAGCGGGTCCCCGCAGTCCTCAATGAAGTGCACCGCCTCATCGAAGAACGCCGTTTGTGCTTTATTCTGACCGGCTCGAGCGCCCGAAAACTTCGGCGGGAGGGAGCAAACTTGCTGGCGGGTCGGGCCATTCGCAAGGAGATGCACCCTTTTTCGGCGATGCTCGAACTGAAGCAGACCTTTGAACTGAGCCGTGCCCTGGAGCGCGGATTATTGCCTCAATCCTATCTGGCGGAAGAGGATGAACTCTCCAAAGCCTACCTCGAAACTTATCTGGCAACCTACCTGAAGGAGGAAGTGCAGGAGGAGGGGTTGGTTCGCAAGCTCGATGCCTTTGCGCGCTTTCTGGAAGCTGCTTCTTACTCCCAAGGAGGAGTGCTGAACGTTTCCAGAGTCGCAGAGGATTGCGCCATCGGCCGTAAGGCCGCCGAGGGTTATTTTGAAATTCTCGAGGACTTATTGATCTCCTTTCGACTCCCCGTCTTCAGCCGGCGCGCGAAGCGGAAGCTGATTCGGCACGAGAAGTTTTACTTTTTCGATGCAGGAGTATTTCGCGCCCTGAGACCACGAGGACCGTTGGACAGCGACGCCGAGATCGCGGGATTGGCGCTTGAAACGCTGGTCCTGCAGGAGCTCAAGTCGGTCAACGACGCCCTGGGACTGGGGATTGATATCTCCTTCTGGCGAACCCACGGGCAACTCGAAGTCGATTTCGTTCTCTACGGTGAACCCGGTTTTCACGCCATCGAAGTCAAAGCCTCTTCCCGCCTGCGGGACACCGAGGATTTGAAAGGAATTCGCGCTTTTCTGGACGATTATCCGGAAGCTACCGGAACCGTTTTCCACACCGGCACTCAGACGCGGCACCTCGAGCGGATCGTGATCAGGCCCGTGACCGACCTTTTCGACGGAAAATGGTGGAGGGATTGTGGATTGAAAATTTCCTTACCCGCCAGTTCTCACTCGGAACGCCACCCAGGGGATGAGCCCCGCTGAACACCCCCTCGCGCCGGTGATCCGAGAGTTGAGGAAAACCAACCCGATTTTTCATGGACCTATCCTGAATTTATCGGGTAAAATCAGGATATGATTGAAAGGATCATTAACCTACCGAAAAGTAACAGTTTTTTTCTGCTCGGCCCGCGGGGAGTTGGTAAATCAAGCCTCCTGAAGAACCACTTTCATCCGGATTCAACCCTCTGGGTTGATCTCCTCGACCCGGAAAAGGAGGAAGAGTACTCGCTCCACCCGGGACGCTTTAAGGACCTGATCCTGGCCCGCAAACCCCAAATCCAATGGGTCGTGGTCGACGAGATCCAGAAGGTTCCCAAGCTCCTCAATACGGTTCACCAGCTGATTGAATCGGAAAAAATCCAATTTGCCCTGACGGGCTCAAGCGCGAGGCGCCTCAAACAAAGGGGGGTCAACCTCCTCGCGGGACGCGCATGGAATCGCACTCTGCATCCGCTCTCGCAGTTCGAGCAATTTCCCAAAGCCACCCCATCCGAGACGGAGCTCCTCGCGTTGCTGGAGTACGGATCCTTACCGAGGCTTCTGCACCTCGGAGAGGACCGAGACAAGTTGGATTACCTTCGGGCCTACGCCACCAACTACGTCCAGCAGGAGATCCAGGCTGAACAGTGGGTTCGCAAGCTCGATCCGTTTCGACGGTTTCTGGGGGTTTGCGCTCAAATGAACGGCAAAGTACTGAATCATTCTCTGATCGCACGAGATATCGGCGCGGACTCGACGACCGTGAAATCCTATTACGAAATTCTCGAAGACACGCTCATGGGCTTCGAACTCCCGGCTTACGAACGCTCCATCAGAAAACAGCAGCGCAAATCACCGAAGTTTTTTCTCTTCGACACGGGCATCAAGCGCGCACTCGAAAAAACCCTGGAGGTCCGCCTCAATCCCTCGACCTCAGCTTTCGGAGAAGCGTTCGAGCATTGGGTGATTCTCGAACTCAAGCGCCTGCACGACATCCGATGCCGGGATTACAAGTGGTCCTACCTCCTCACCAAAGACGGTTTGGAGATCGACTTGATCTGCGAGCGGCCGGGCCGCACCACGCTGCTCATCGAGATCAAATCCACGACCTTGATCCGAGAGGACCACGCTTCCTCGCTCACGAGAATTGCGCCCTCCTTTCCGGACGCCGAGCTGCTCCTCCTGTCACGGGATCAAACCCCGCGCACATTCGGCAAGGTGCGCGCGCTCCCCTTTCGACAAGGCATCGAGGAGATC
>Ga0172372_10001117_pt1 | contig 41539 bp, 42 predicted proteins | sample LakKiv5m_2_FD_114544 | JGI IMG/M metagenome (GOLD analysis project Ga0172372, IMG submission 114544) | Freshwater microbial communities from Kabuno Bay, South-Kivu, Congo - kab_092012_9.5m | ecosystem: Environmental > Aquatic > Freshwater > Lake | place: Democratic Republic of the Congo...
AGTACCATTGGCGCTAAAGGGCTTAACTGCCGAGTTCGGAATGGGATCGGGTGTTACTCCTTTGCAATAATCACCAGGCAATTGTCTTGTATAGAATTGAACTTATTTTGTAAACCAAGTTAATTAGTAAAAACATTTCTTTTACTGTAGCAGTTAATCACAATAAATCTTGTTTTTTTTTATATAAGCAATTCTCTATATTTCGGTTAATGAACTATTAATTATTTTAGATCTAAGAAAAGTAGATAAATTAAATGATAATGATATAAACAATAACTTTTTTATCGCGGGGTGGAGCAGTCTGGTAGCTCGTCAGGCTCATAACCTGAAGGTCCTTGGTTCAAATCCAAGCCCCGCAACCAATATAAATCATATTAATGAAAAAAATAGAATTAGTATTTATTGCTCCTGAAGAAAATCGTTTGAGTACACCTGTAATTAAAAAATTTATTACACTTTATAAGAATTATAAAATTAAATTTATAATCTTACAAAAAGATTTCTTTAATATAAAAAAGAAAATATCTTTAACTTTACTTTTTTCAATAAATGAATTGTTTAGAATTTTTTTAAAAAAAAAAATTAATTTTATTAATTTTTGTAAAAAAAATAAAATAAAAATTATCTATAAAAAAAATGTAAATGATAAAGAAGTTTTAGAAAATATAAAAAAATATAAAATAAAGTATTTAGTAATTTTATCCTCTAATAATATAATAAAGGATGAGTTATTGAGAATTAAAGGACTTAAAATATTAAATTTTCACACATCAAAACTTCCAAAATATCGAGGAGTTCTTCCGATTTTTAGAGCTTATTCAAATAATGAAAAAAATTTAGGTTTTACAATACATAAAGTAAATAAAAAAATTGATGACGGAATAATACTTAGCCAAAAAATTATTAAAATAAAAAAAAAAGATGGTCTATTGAGATTATATGAATTAGCATTTAAATCATTTCCAAAACTTTTAGATAACGCAATTCAAAATCCAATTAATAAAATTAATAATTACAATGATAGTTCTTATTATTCATATCCAAAAATTTATGAGTTATTAAAATTTAGAATAAAAAAAATATTTAATTTATAAAGTAATAATTTTGTCTTTTCTTTTTTTATAATAAATGCTCTAAAATATTTATAACAATTAATCTAAAATCAACTGTAACGCCCAAATTTTTTCACCTTAAATTATTTTTTTTCAAATAATCTAAATAAGTAATTCTGAAACCTTTTTGAAAACTAATCTTTGGTTTCCAGCCATATTTATTTGCTATTGAACTATCCATAATTTTTCTGGGAGTTCCATCAGGCTTTGATAAATCGAACTGTATTTTCAAATTTGCTTTTAGCTCTTTGATAATATATTTGGCATAATCGACAATTTTCATTTCCATACCACTGCCAATATTAATTAGTGTTTCTCTAGTTTTTAAGTTTAAAAAAAATATGCACGCATCCGCCAGATCATCTACAAACATCAATTCTCTTTTAGGCCTACCACTTCCCCATAAAGTTAAAATTTTACTTTTTCTTTTTATTGAGTTGTAGATTTTTTTTATGAGTGCCGGTAAAAAATGAGATGTAATAAGATCATAATTATCATTTGGACCGTATAAATTACAGGGCATTAAACACTTATAATTTGTATTATATTGAAAATTATAACTTTCACACATTTTTATTCCTGCAATTTTAGCAATTGCATAAGGTTCGTTGGTTTTTTCTAATTCCCCTTTCAATAAATATTCTTCTTTAATTGGTTGTTTACAATTTCTTGGGTAAATACAACTAGATCCAAAAAAAATAAGATTTTTAATTTTATTTTCATAACATGAATGAATTATATTATTTTGAATGGATAAATTATCATAAATAAAATTTGCTTTAAATTTATTATTTGCATAAATACCCCCAACTGTTCCTGCAGCATTTATAACTAGATCTATTTTATTTTTTCTAAAAAAATTTTTTACATCTTTTTGATTTCTTAAATCTAGTTGTTTTCTATTTATTAAAATTAAATTTTTGTAACCAAAAAATTGTAAACGTCTCACAACTGAAGAACCAACCAAACCAAAATGTCCAGCAACAAAAATTCTACTATTTTTTCTTAGCATTTAAAAGTTTTAGCTCTTCTTCTATCATTTCTTTTATCAAGCATTTTATATTAATTTTTGGACTCCAGTTTAATTGCTTTCTTGCTTTTGAAGCATCCCCTAATAATGTGTCAACCTCTAAAGGACGATAATAAGCTTTATCACATTGAATTAAAATGTTTCCAAATTTATCAAAACATTTTTCATTTATTCCATTTCCTTTCCAATAAAATTTTATTCCCAGTTCTTGTAAGACTAAAGACGCAAATTGTTTGACACTATATTGCTTTCCAGTTGCCAAAATATAATCTCCAGGTTTTTTTTGTTGTAAAATTTTCCACATTCCTTCAACATAATCTCGTGCATGACCCCAGTCTCTTTTAGCTTTTAAGTTTCCAAGATAAATTTTTTTATTTATACCTAGGTAAACTTTACACAACCCCGTTATAATTTTTTTTGTTACAAATGTCTCTCCTCTGCGTGGACTTTCATGGTTAAATAAAATTCCATTACAAGCAAATATATTAAAAGCTTCACGATAATTTATTGTAATAAAATGGGCGTACAACTTTGCGACACCATATGGACTTCTTGGATAGAATTTGGTTTTTTCTGTTTGAGGGATTTCATGAACTTTTCCAAACATTTCAGAAGTTCCAGCTTGATAAAATTTAGTAATTTTTTCTAATTTATGAAATTTGATAGAATCTAATATTCTTAGAGTTCCTAAAGCATCTACATTAGCCGTATATTCTGGAACCGTAAAAGAAACTGCTACATGTGACTGAGCCGCTAAATTATAAATCTCATTTGGTTTTATATTTTTAATTAAAAATGAAACAGACAGACTGTCTGTTACGTCCCCATAATGTAAAATAAATCTTTTATTTTTATTATGTGGCTCTTGATAGAGATGATCTATTCTTGCGGTATTATTTATCAAAGACATTCTTCTTTTAACCCCATGAACTACATAACCTTTTTTTATCAAAAACTCAGATAAATAAGATCCGTCTTGACCAGTAACACCAAATATTAAGGCAATTTTTTTTTTCATATTAATTTTGTTATATTACAATCGAAAATTATATTTATGTTAAAATGTTTTTATCATAAATTTAGCTTTTTTTAATCTAACTTTACTGTTAAAAAAAAAATGAACGACAAAAGATTATCTAACAAATTTTATAATATAGCAAAATTTAAATTATTTAAGTTAAATAGAAGTTTAACAGGAAAAGATAACGTAAAGACGCTAAATATTATAAAAAGTTATTTAAATAATTTAAAAATAAAAAGAGTTAAATCGGGTACGAGAGCATTCAATTGGAAAATTCCAGAGGAATGGAACGTGCAAGAAGCATATATTGCTGATAATAAAAATAAAAAGATTATTGATTTCAAAAATAACAATTTACATCTAGTAGGATATTCAAAATCAGTAAATAAAAAAATAAATAAGAATAAATTATTAAAAAATTTAAAAACATTAAAAAAGTTTAAAAATGCAATTCCATATATAACAAGCTATTACAAGAAAAGCTGGGGCTTTTGCACATCAGAAAATAAGAAACAGGAGATAATAAATAATTACAAACCTAATGATATGTTTTTAGTAAAAATTAAATCCAAACATAATAAAAAAGGTTACATGCACTATGGAGAATTTTTTATTAAAGGAAAATCAAAAAAAGAAATTTTAATTAGCACATATATCTGTCATCCATCTATGGCAAATAATGAATTATCTGGTCCAATTATAGCAATGACATTAATTAAATATTTCGAAAAAAAAAATTTAAACAAAAGTTTAAGATTTATTTTTATACCAGAAACAATAGGTTCATTATATTATTTAAGTAAAAATTTAATTAAACTCAAAAAAAATTTAATATTTGGATTAAATTTAACTTGTTTGGGAGATAATGGAAATTATTCATACATAGCATCAAAATACAAAAATACTCTAACAGAAGAAATAATAAAGAGAACTTCTAAATCTAAAAAAAAAAATATTAAAACTTACTCTTTTTTAGATAGAGGTTCTGATGAAAGACAATACCTATCACCAGGTATTGATCTTCCTATAATAACAATTTGTAGAAGTAAATTTGGAAAATTCAAAGAATATCATAACTCTATGGACAACTTTGATCTTGTTTCACAAAAAAATATTTTGGAGAGTTTTAGATTTATAAAACACATCATTAAAGAATTCCAAAAAACCGTTGTTCCAAAATCAGTACATCTGGGAGAGCCTTTTTTACAAAGAAAAAAATTAATAGATAGAAATAATCATAACAATCTAAATAATAACTATAAAGGACGAGAAATTTTAGATATTTTACAATATTGTGATGGAACAAATGACATCGGAAGAATAGCAAATTATACTAAGAAAAAAATTAATCAAGTGAAAAAAATAATTACAATATTAAAAAAAAATAATTTTATAAGAACTTAATAATGATTGAAAAAAAATTGCTATTTATAGAAATAAACGAAGCTGATTTTAATTTTTTTTTAAAAGGAGCAAGAAAATATAATTTTTCTGAAATAACTAATTTTTTTAAAAAAAAAAAAAAATTCCATACTTTTACACATGATAAAGAAGAAGGATACAATTTAGATCCATGGGTGCAATGGGTATCGGTACACACTGGAAAAAATTCTAAAGTCCACAAAATTTTAAGATTGGGACAAACATTAAATAAAAAAATTAAACAAACCTGGGATATACTAGCAAAAAAAAGGATTTCTTCTTTTGTATTCGGTGCTTTTAATGCATCTTATAGAAAAAATAAGTTCATCAAAATATTTTTGCCAGATCCTTGGAGCTTTAATGAATTTCCGTATCCTAAAATCCTAAACAAAATTCATGAATTACCAAGTTATTATTCACAAAATTATCCTAAAATTGAAACCAAAATAATTTTAGTAAAAGGAATTAAATTTTTATCTTTTATTATTTTTCAAAAAAGAATTTTATTTTTTTTTTTAAAAAATATCTTTCAATTAATAAAAATTATTTTTTATAGTAAATTTAGAAGTTTTATTTTATATTTTCTTTTAGATTTAATATATTTATTTATACTAAACAATAAGTTAAAAAAAAATGACGTAAATTTTGCTATTGTAACTTTAAATTCATTTGCTCATTATCAACATAATCATTGGGATGAAAAAAAATATGAATTCATTTATTTTTGGTTTTTGAATGAAATTATTAAAATTTTTAATATTATTAGTATAAATTTTAATGAAACTTTAGTATACAACGGTTTTAATCAGTATAAAATTAAACCTATTTATACACTCAGACCAAAAAAACCTGATGAATTTATTAAAAAAATTGGAATAAAATTTAAAAGTGTAAGACAAAATATGACTACTGGTGCCACAATTTTTTTTAATAACCAAAAAGAAAAAATGAATGCAATCAAAATAATGAGAGAATTTAATATTTTTTCATATCCTATTTTTAATATAGAAGATTATAAAAAAAATTTAAAAATATTTTATAAATTTGCAATTGAAACTAAAATTGATGAACTGAAAGTTAAATACTTAAATAAAAAGAACTATAAAAAATTTATTAATTTAAATAATACTAATCAGTTAAAGAAAAAAAGTTTAAATGTAAATAAAATAGAGTTGTTACTAAATGAAGTTATTTATACAAAATCTACAAGTAAACACAAAAGCAGCGGAACATTATTTACTGATAATTTAGATTTCAAAAAGACATTAATAGAAAATACTAAAATTCATAATAAAATAATTAATTTTTTTTCTTAATTTTTCTTAATGCTATTAAGATAAAAATTTACTTTGTTAAGTATAATTCTTTTTTTAATTTTTAAAAAAATTTGAATTGAATTCTTTAAATTTTCCTTGAAAGTAATTCTTTTATCATTTAAAATATTCTTATTAATTTTAAAAGTTTTCTTAAAAAAATCATTTGGAGTTATTTTATTAGAATAACAACAATCAATAACTAAATTATTTTTTATATTATCTTTATAAATTATAATAAATTCAATAATTTTTACTAAATCTTCAATGGAAATAATTTTGAAAGATTTATTTGGTTTATAAATTAAATTTTTAAAATTATTTTTATTTTTTTTTATTAGTTCAAATAAATTATCTTGCTTATTATAAATGCCGAAAACAGAAAAAATTCTCAATATTACTATGCGATTCTTTTTTATTTTAAGTAATTTTAATGTTTCAAATTTTTTATATTTTCCGTAACTTGAGTCTTTTAATTTTTCAGATCCAGAACCAGAGTGAATAACTAAAAGGTCCTTGTGAAAATTTATATATTTTAATAAATTAAAAAAAATTTTTCTTGATTTTTTATTATTAAAATTACTATTATAATTTTTAGTATCACCCAAGCAATTAATTATAATATCTGGTTTGACTTTGATTTTTTTAAAATTATTATAAAAAAAATTAAAAAAAATTTTTTTTCTTTTAATGTTCTTAAATCTTTTAAGTTTTAATCCATTATAATCTTTACTTTTGAAAAAAGAAAAAACATTACTAAATTTTAAGTATTTGCTAAAATGATATCCAAGAAAAGAAGAAGAACCTAAAATAAAAATACTATTTTTTAATTTTTTTGTAGATTGATACATTTTTATTTTCTTTTACTTTACTGTAAGAATGACTACTTAAAAAAATTTTAATATCGTTAATTTTAAGAGGATCATATTCCTTTTTAATAATATAAATATTTGATATCTCTTTAATTTTTAAAATTTTGCTACAATCATTTGGGCTTAAATTAAAATTGCAAAACTTTCTTTTCTTAATAAGCCAATAATATATCTCTGGAATTTGAGGATTATTCGTATCGAAATAAATTAAAGAGTCTTTATCTATCTCACTAATATCTTTAATTAATTCTTTATACCAAATTTTATAAGCTGGGGTTTCGATAAGGTTATCATTAGTTTTTAAAATGCCAATATAAGCAATACCTAATATAAAAATTAATAGCAAAGTAGTTATTGAAAGTAATTTAAAAAAAAAATTTTTAAAAACATTTTTAAGGAAAATATAGTAATTAATAATAATTATCCAATTCGTCGAAAGCAAGTAACTTAGTTCGTACATAGGTAAAACAAAAATAAAAATAGAGGATCCGAATAAGAAAATTCCTGAAAATAAAGTAAACTTTTTAAAGTTACTTTCCGTCTTGAAATTAAAATAAGAAATATATACATAAATTAAAAAAAATAATATATGTATGCTTAATGATATTGTATTGTTTGAAATAAATTTTGGTAAAAATAAAAAAAAGCTATAAATTTCCAAAGATCGAATAATTTTTTCTATCCAAAATAATCCCATTCCAGGATTAAAAAATTTGTTACTTTCATGAAATTCAACAATCTTTTGATATTGAAAAGAATCCATTATAGAAAATACAAAACCCCTGATAAATTTTAGGGAACCTGACAAAGGTGTAAAATATATAATTATAATTGTTAATGATAAAACTAAAAAAAGAATAGCCAAACTAAATTTAAAATACCTATATTTTTTTAAAATTAACAAAAAAATTATAATAGAAAATAAGAAGATTAAATGATGTACTCTAAAAAAAAAACCAAAAAATATAAATAAGAAAAAAATAATGTTTAATAAATTTAATTCTAATTTATTTCCTTCAAATAAATTTATAAATTTTATTGCACAAAAAATTAATAAAGGTAAATATATAGAATAATTTGAAAATGCCGCTATGTCATTCAAGTTATAAGGTTGAAAAAAAATTAAGATAAAAACTAATAATACGTCTTTAGGTTTAATTAAGATAAAATTTTTAAAAAATTTTTTTAACTGGATATAAGCTAAATGCCAAAAAGCTGTTACAAACAGCGAATATCCAATAAACCAAAAATTTTTACCAAATATAAGTATAGATATATAAAGAAAAAAACTTACTCCAATTTGTACTGTCCAGACGTCTTCGACCCTTGGAATAACATACATGCTAGATTTTAATGAATTATAATCATAAAAACCTTCAGCGTAAGAATAGTAAAGAGGCCCATGAACAATGTTCCAATATCCACTATTACTTAAATACAACATTAATAAACTTACTGAAAAAAATATAATATAGATAAGTATTTCTATTTTTTTTTTTATTAAAAATTTCATTTTAAAAATATTAAACTGAATTTTAATTTTAATGTTTTAACAGGTATATATAAGGGTATCAGAAATTTTTTTTTAAAAAACATTTTAAAATAAAAAATATATTTTTTTTAGTTTAACTAAAGTTCAGAATAAAATTGATTTCATAGTTTACTAAATTAATAAACTTTTTTTAAATCAAAAAAATCGTCTTCATCAAGATCAACTTTAAGTCTTTTTCCGATAAGTTTACTATAAAATTTTGGGGATACGCCTGTGCCAGGACGCTTTGGTATCATATCTTCAAGTCTAATTTTATGATCTTTTTTTAAATTTTTATTAGCAACTAAACTTCGTCTTGCATATTTAAATGTTTTCTCTTCGCAATCAAGGACTTTTTTTTCTTGTACTCCTTTGATTAATTTTTGAATTTCAATTCTATTTACTAATTCTTTAAGATCTTTTTCATCTAATGATAACCAATGATCTGCTGATTTCTTTAATTTTTTATTATAAGTATAATGTTTTTCAATAATTGATACATCATACATTATTGAAGAAACTGCGGACTCTATACCTAAAGTATGATCACTTAATCCAAGCAAATATTTAGGAAATGTCTTTTTTATCTCTAATATAGCTTTTAAATTAGCATCTTCTAGCTTTGTGGGATATGATAAAATGCAATGCATAATACATAAATCTTTCACTTGTTTTTTTTCTAAAAATTTAACACTTTCTTTGACTTCATCTAATCTAGATGCGCCAGTAGATAAAAATATTGGTTTTTTAAATTTAGATATTGTATTCAATAAAAGAAAGTTTGTAATATCACATGAAGCTACCTTGAAAGCTTTCATTCCAATATTATTTAGCATTTTAGCAGAATCATCATCAAATGGTGTAGACATAAATTCAACTTTATACCAATCACACATTTTTTTTAATTTAATATAATCTTCAAGATTAAAACTATCTAAAGAACTATAAGTGTCAAATTGAGATCCATTTTTTATTTTTTCACCACTCCAATTCCAAAATCTTGGCGAATTTTTTGTAACCAATTTTTCAGCTTTGTAAGTTTGAAATTTTACTATCTTAGCTCCTGCTCTTGCTGCAGTTTTAATAAGTTTTTCAGCTTTAGTTAGACTACCATTATGATTTACTCCGGCTTCTGCTAAAACTATAGGATTTTCTTTTGATAAAATAATTTTACCTACTTGAATTTTCATTTAATTTATCATTTATTTTTTTTAAAAATATTTTTCTATTACCTTGCAAAGAAATATTTTTACCATGAATATAATATCTGTACAGAGGCATAGGAAAATAAAAATAATCTATTTTTTTTTGTAACATTTTAGAGATTAAAAAATAGTCTTCAGCTTCTCTTAATTTTTTATTGTAATTTTTTACTTTTAAAATACATTTTGTTCTAAACATTATACCAGCTCCATGATTTTTAATTTTCCTTAAAGAATTCAGCCTAATAATATTTTCTTTATAACCTTTCTCATTTACTTTGTAATGATCACAACAAACAAAACCAAAATTTTCATTGTAATCTAAAATGTCACTTAAATATTGTAAGGTGAACTTATTTATAAAATCATCAGAGTCTACTCTTATAAAATACTTTCCTTTAGCTTTTCTCACAGCGAGATTTGAACAATATCCTGCTCCCATATTTTTTTTATTTTCAATAATTCTTAAATTTTTTATATTCAAACTTTTAACTTTAATAAGTGAATTGTCTGTTGATGCATCATCAACAAAAATTATTTCATAAGATTTATTAAATAATATTTGATCAGTACATGATCTTAGAGACCTATCTAAAAAATTTTCACGATTATAGTTTAATATTGAGATTGTAATTAAGGGACTACTTTTCATATAAGATTAAATATAATATATTATCAACCTTTACAAATAAAAAAAAATTAATGCAGTTCTTTAAACAAATTTTAAAAAAAATACTATTTAAAAATTTAAGATCTTTTTTAGAAAAAAATTTTAGAAATTATCACTCTGCTAACAATCTTGATATTAAAATGCTAAAATATATAAATTTCATGAACGGTTTTTATATTGAAGTTGGTGCAAATGACGGAATTTTACAATCAAATACATTATTTTATGAAAAAAATAAAAATTGGAGAGGGGTTTTAGTTGAGCCTATAAAAAAAAAATTTTTAGATTTAAAGAAAAATAGAAATAATAAAAATTTTTTTTTTAATAATGCTTTAGTATCTTTTAATTATAAAAAAAAAAAAATAAAATTAATTTATTCAGATTTAATGACCATTACTAAAAATGTCAAAACAATAAACGTAAAAAAACATTTGTCTGAAGGGAATAAGCATTTAAATATTTTTGAAAAGAGTAAAGAATTTGAAGTATCTGTAAAAACTTTAAATGAAATTCTTTTATTTATAAAAGCACCTAATCTAATAGATTTTTTTTCTTTAGACACTGAGGGTTATGAAGAAGAAATATTAAAAGGAATAAATTTTAAAAAATTTAATTTTAAATTTATTTTAGTTGAATGTATCAATAATTTTGAAAAAATTAATTGCTACTTATCAAAGAAAAACTATAAGTTTTTAGAAAAAATGAGTAACGTTGATTATCTTTTTAAATATAAGAAATTTTAAATAGCTAATTCTATAAAACTTTTTAAATACTCTTCGTTAGAAGTATAAGGTAATCCATGATATTTAGCTCTGTGGCCATGTGGAAAAAAAATTCTAAAATCCTTAGTATCTTGAAAATAAAAAATCGAATTTTTATTTACAGAATAAGATGAGTAAATAGAATTTGAGTTTATACAAATATTAAATAAAGAATATGCAGATAGATAATATATTGCTTCATCAGAAAAAATATAGTTTTTTAGATTAAAATATTTTATTAATTTATTTAAAATTTGATCTTCTTCTTCTTTTTTGTAGTATCTGTTGTGCCTTTTAAAAACAAACTTACATTTCTCCACACTTTTTATTTTTTTTAAAACTTCTAAAACTGAAAATAACGTTTTCTCATAAGCTTGAGCATTACCCCAATCATCAATAGTTATTCTATTTAAAAAAATACAAAAATAATCATCATATGGCTTTTTAAATAATTCTAAAATTTTATTTTTCCAGTTAATACTGTTAGGAGGAAAGTCAATATAATAGGGATCTCCAGTTATAGATCTTGAATTATAATAAAACTTTTCTTCATCATCAGAAACTATAAAATTAAATTTATTAAAAATAAAATTTTTTTGCTTTTGAATAGTGATCGGCTCATATTTCTCATTTAGTCTTACACACCCATGAGGATACAAAAAAAAATTATATTTTTTAAAAAAAAAAAATTTAAATAAAATATTTAAAATTTTTGATCCATTTGGTCTTCCAGAATTTTCTATAAAAATATTTTTATTATTCAATAATTCCCAAAAAAGATTTTTTATTGAAAAGAAAAAAAAAATCAATAGATTAGGAAAATTAACAAAATATTTTTGAAGTTTTTTATTTTTTAAGTTAACGTTCAAAAAAGGCTTAAATTTATTTAATATTTTAATATTCAAACTTTGGAATAATTTTGAATAAAATTGATTTTTAATATATTTTTCATATAAAAAAGGATTAAAAAATATAATAGTTATTTTAATTGTATTATTTAATTTATTAATAAGAGGCGCCAAATAATCTAGCTCACCCATTGAGTCACATAGAAAAATTAAAATTTTATCTTTTTTTGAAAAATGTTGCAATAAATCTTTCATATTATATATGACTTAGTCTTTAATAATTTATTTTAAGTAATGTTTCTACATATATATATATTTTTTATTACAATTCTATTATCTTTCTTTTTTTTTATTTTTTTAAATAAATTTATTGCAAAAAAAATAGGACTGTACGACCGTCCCAGTAAATATAAAATACATAAAAATATTGTTCCGCTAACGGGCGGATTTTTCTTTTTGTTTTTGATTTTAATTTTTTTTATTTTGAATTTAATTTTTAAAATACACCCTTACAAAGAATGTGTATTTATTTTTATATCATGTTTAATAATTTTTTTCATTGGACTTATTGATGACAAAATTAATATAAAACCTTTGAGTAGAATTATAATTTTATTTATTATTCTTTTGAGTATATTTGCTTCAGGTAATATTTATTTAGTCTCTATTATCAAAATAAATTTCGGATTATCAAATTATTTATTGTTTCATAAAAATTTCGATCACGTTGCATTTTCCGCAATAACTTTGTTAACTTTTATGATTTTAATTAACATTACAGATGGCATTAATGGGTTAATTTCAGCTTTAGCAATAATTTCATCAGCTATTATGTTATTTTATGGAGCATCTAATATTATACTGATTACATTAATTATTTCTTCTAGTGTATGTTTTTTAGTAATGAACCTTCAAAGTAAAATTTTTCTTGGAAGTTCAGGTAATTCAATTTTATCATTCTTAATTTATATTGTTATAGTTGAGAATTATAATAGATCGAGCAACATTGATTTAATTTTAATAATTATAATTTTTATTTTACCTTTATTAGACTCTGTAAGATTATTTATAGTTAGAATAAAAGAAAACAAAAATCCTTTTTCTCGGGATTTAAATCATTTTCATTATATAATAAAAAAAAAATTTAAAAAATTTTATTTAATAATTTATTTAATTTTAAACTTTATTCCATTTTTTTTATATAAATTTTTTATACCAAATTTATTAATAATTTTAAGTATTTCAGTGATTTTTTATTTATTATCTTTAATATATTTTAAAAAAATTAAAGAATAATTTTGTTTTTAGCAATTTTCTCCAAATTATGATCATGGCTTGTAAAAATAATAATTTTTTTATTTATTTTATCTAAATTAAAAATAAGTTTTTTTGCATTACTAGCATCTAAATAACTAGTTGGTTCATCAAGTACAAGAATCGGAGAGTTATGAAAAAAAGCTCTTGCAAGTAAAATTTTTTTAGCTTCGCCGCCACTGACTTTATTTTTTAACTTTAAATTATTTCTTAAATTTTTTAATTTATTTAGTATGGCTAATTTTATAGTGTAATTGAAAAATTTTTTTTCTTTGAATCTTCCTAAAGTGATATTGCTCTTTAAATTACCTAAAAATAAACTAGATAATTGTGGAGAGTAAGAAAACAAATTTGATCTTATTTGATCAGACAATTTGTATACATCTCTATTATTTATCTTTAGTGATCCGCTGCTCGGTTTAATTATGCCAAGAATAATTAAAAGAAGAGTAGTTTTTCCAGCTCCTGATTCACCAACTATACACGTTTTTGAATTTAATGTAATTTTAAAATTTAAATTTTTAAATAAAAATTTTTTATCATATTTAAATGAAATATTTTTTGCTTCAATTATAATATTAGAATTATTATCATTTAATATATTTTCGTTTATTGAAGAATTTAATTTATTCTTTTTAAAATCGTTAATATCATTATATAAATTTAAAAGTTTAGGATATGAATTTTTAATTGTAGACAGTGAAAAAAAAATTTGCTGCACTGATGGCATTAACCTATAAGCGGCAATTCCAAATGTACTAACCATCAATATGCCTGTTTTATTATCCAATGAATTGCTAAAAATCATGTAAATTATTATTAAAATTACTATTGTAAAAAATATAAATTCTAAAAAAATTTTAGGTAATTTTTTTGTAACTTCTGTCTTTGAAAAATAGATAAAATATAGTTTTGTAAAATATACGAATTTATCAATATAATTTTTTTTAAGATTATAAATTTTTAAATTAATAAAATTATTAAGAATTTCAGTCGTTTTTTCTGATCTTTTTATATTGGCAAAAGCTATTTTTTGTCCATAGTCTTTTAGTTTATTTTTAATAAATTTATAAATTAAAAAAATTAAACTTACTAAAATAAAAATTGCAATAAACACAATGTCTGGTTTAAAAGTCAATAATCCTAAAATAATTACAAAAACAATAAACGTTCTTGTAATTAGTTCAAAAAAAGTATTGAACACATTGTTTACAATATATTCGATTTCTAAAAGAATATTACTAATCGCTTTACCTTTTTGGTAATTCAAAAAAAAAAAATAATTGGCATTTACTAACATATCAATATAAGTTTTTGATATATGTGTACCAATCTCTTTGATTAAATTTAATTTAATATTTTCATTAATTAATAAAAATGAACTACTTAAAAAAAGTAAAAAAATTAAAAAAAAAGAATAAATAATCATAAATTGGTTAAATTCTCTAAATTTTTGAGGAAAATAACTCACTATGATACTAAAAATTTTACTATTCAATAAAATATTTGAGTCCATGATTGCTGAAAAAAAAGGAATTAAAAGAGAAAGCGAAAATATATTTATTAAATTAAAAAAAAAAGATACAAATATGAAAAAAATTATCTTTTTATAACTTTTGTCAGGTAATAACGAGAATATAATATTTATTAATCTCAACATTAATATCTTATATAAATTACTACGATAGAAACTAAAAGAAAGAATAAATAAAATTTACTTAAAATTAAATTAGTAAAAATATCAATAATTTTAAGAATCTCAAAAGAATTTACATCATACTTAATTAATAAATTATTTTTATCTAAATTATTTTCTAAATTTAAAAATGGATATATAATTTCTTCAGATAAATTAAAATATTTTGATATTAGAACTAAAGAAGAAATCTTATTAATTTTATCTGCTAAGATATCTTTGCTATTATTTTTCGATACATAAAAAACATATAAAAATTTATATTTATCTGAATTAATTTCAATAAATTTGAAATTATTTAAAATATACAAAATATTTTCACTAAAATCTTTTTCTAATTCTTTACTAAGATTAATTAAAATGCCTTGTTTATTTTTACTATGTTTAGCATCTAAATAGTATATTGAAGTATTTATGTCTTTTAAACTTAATTGAAATTTAAGTACCAAAATATTTTTTTCAAAAATAAATATTAAATAAAATAAAAAAAAAAAAATAATAAAAACATAAAAAAAAATTTTTGTAAAAAGAAATAAATTTTTAATCATTATATTTGTTATTTAAAAAACTCAATAAGGTTGAACCTTTCCTTGAAACTGATTTAAAACAAAAATAGGTCTTTTTATTAATTACTAAAATTTTTTTATCACTACTGCTTAATTTTATTTTAATAAAATTACTATTTTTTTTTTTTTTTATCATAAAAATAACTTTTCCTTTAATTGGAATTATAATTGTCTTTATTTCTTTGAACTTCCAACCTTTTGTAAAACCGAATTTTACATCAGTAAAATAAAAATCTCGGATTCCTTTTTGAGTAAATAAATTTTGAAGTTTGTATTTATAAATATTCCCTTTGTAATTTAAGATTTTAATTGTATTTATTAATTTGTACATTTTTTTCGTTTAAAAATATTAAAGAAACTATTAACCAATAACTTAAAAATTTATAAAAAGTATAATAAAATATACCACTAATAATAATTAAGAAGGAAGACATAAATATAAGATTATTTTTTTTTAATTCTAAAATTTTATAAAATTTTAAAAAATTTAACTTAGAAAAATTATATAAATTTAAACAATAAAATAAAATTAATAACATTCCAAGTAAGCCTAATTTTAAAATTATATATAATAAGAAGTTATGAACAAAACCAACTGGTCTATCAAAAAATTCAAATGAATATTGACTTCCCAAACCTAATCCGAAAAATATATTTTTAAAATTAGCCGATAAATAATTAGTAGTTTCTTTAATTTCTATAATTCTCGCAATGAAAGAATCTAAACTATAAAATATAAAAATAATTAATGATGTTAATATTATAGATAAAATTGAATAAGAGTATTTATAAATCTTTTTTTTTAACATTCTAATATTAAATAAAATATTTAAGAGAATAATAATACTAATAAAAATTAGCTGTATTAATGGCAATTTATTTGAAGCTGAGCTACAAAAAATAACAAAAAATATTAGTAATGATAAAATTAATATAAAACTTAAAATTTCTTTAGTAAAATTTTTTTTTAATTTGATAAACGATCTTAAAAATAAATAGGAGATACCAAATAAGATTAAAGGATCATTGTATGGGTGAGCTGATGTAATATGAAAAAAAAAGAACTGGTTGGCATAAAATTCATTTTTTATAAATATAATAAATATAGAAATTAAAGATCCAATACAAATTAATTTAATTATATTTTCAAATATAACCTTCTTTTTATCTATAGACTGAAGAAGTAAGTAAGGAAAAAAAATAAAAACAAAACCAATTAAATCTCTAAATATCTGATTTTTATCTTGTATTTGATAATTAACAATAAAGTTTAGAATTATATATAAAAATAAAATAAATAAAGATATTTCTAAGATATTAAATACTAAAAATTTTTTAAAAAAAAAAATTATACCTTTAATAGTGAAACAAATTAATAAAAATAATAATATAAACTCTTTAAAAGAAAAAATTTTTGGGACAGAATCGATATTAATTAAGTATAGTAATATAAATGATTTTAAAAAAAAATAATTTTTATTCCAAAGAAGTTTTTTTATTAAAATATACATAAAATAATATATAAAAAAAATTTCACTGCGTATTTATTAAATTATAAAAACATGAACACTGCTGTTCTTATACCCTGTTATAAAGTTAAAAACAAAATATTAAGTATTGTAAAAAATTCACTTAAAATTTTTAATTTAATTATTATTATTGATGACTACTGTCCAGAAAATTCTGGAAAATATATTGAAGAAAAAATTAATAATAAAAAGATTAAAATTCTTTATAAGAAATACAACAGTGGTGTCGGAGGAGCAATCAAAACTGGTTTAAAATTTTTAAAAAATAAGAAATTCGATATTGTAACAAAGCTTGATGGAGACGGACAAATAAAACCTTCTGATGCATACAAAATTTCTTTATTACTTTTTAATTCAAAAAAAGATTACGCGATCGGAAATAGGTTTGGATTCAACATTCATAAGAAAAAAATACCTTTTTTTAGATGGTACCTCAACAGACTAATTAGTTTTTTTGGAAAATTATGCTTAGGCAAATATGAAATAAATGATTTTCTAAATGGTCTTATATGTTTTAAAAAAAAAACATTAAATAAAATTAATTTTAATCAGGTTAGAAATGATTTTTTTTTTGAAAGTGATTTAATTTATCAAATAAAAATTAAAAATTTAAAAGTAATCAACATGCCAATAAAAATTAAATATTTCAAAAAAAATAGTAATTTTAAACCTGTAAAGGAATTTAATAAATTTTTTTGGCTTTTCATTTATAGATTTTTTCAAAGAACAATTATAGGATATTTTAATAAAGGTTTTTTTTTATCAACACTTATCATAATTATTTTTTTTATTTATAATTTTTACTCAATTTTTTTTTTTAATAATCATGAAGTTTATTTTGCTATAAATATTTTTTTATTTTTATCTTTCTTTATTCTAGATTTTTACAGTAATAAACATGATAACTAATTTAGTAATTGGAAGCGGCCCTTCTGGCTTAGCGGTATCAAAATTTTTAATAGAAAATAATCAAAGTGTAGTACTTGTTGATGGGTCAAAAAAGAAACATTTTAAAAATAATTTATTTAATTTCAATTTAAATCAAAAAAATTCACCAAAATATAACTCGCAAGAATTTATTTCACTAAATAAAATTTTTAAAAAAAAATATTCTATAAAATTAAAAAATTTTTTTTTATCATCCATCATAGCAAGAGGCGGTCTAAGCAATTTTTGGGGTGGTGGACTCGAATATCCTGATTTTTCTTATTTAAAAAAAAACAATATTAATATCAAAGAATATAATAAAAATATTGTATTGGCTGAGATATTTTTAAAAAATAAAAAAAATAAATATAGTTTAGAGTATGAAAATATAATTAATGAAAAATTTAAAAATTTTAAAAATCTATTCTTTATAAAAAAAAAAAATATTACAAAATTAAAAATAGCATTAACAAATAAAGAGAATAATTTTCAAAAACTATGTAATTTTTCCAATACCTGCCTTACACGATGTAACAGAAATTCTCTTTATAATCACGAATATATTATCGATAATCTTCAAACAAAAAAAATGATAATAAAAGATAATAAATTTGTAAAACATGTCTTTAAAAATAAAAAAAATTACACAATAGAATTTGACGATAATACAAAATTAAAGGTTGATAGAGTATTTTGTTGCGCAGGTACAATTGCCTCAACAATAATTGTTGCAAGAATGTTAAAATTATTTCAAACACCCATAAGACTTTTCCATAATCCAATGTATCAGCTATTATATTTTAGATTTTCTAAAATCAAAAATTATCCCAAGAAAATTAGTTTTCCATTTACAAAAGTGAATTTAAAATACAAAAATTACAATAACGCTGGTTCGTTGGTTTTATTTAACGACTTAAATAAAGATTTTTTTGGTAATTTTTTCTTAAGAATATTTTATAAATTTTTTAAAAATTTTATTATTGGTGGAAATTTTTTTGTTTCTCAATTCATCTCAAACACGAATTTGTTTGTGTCTAAAAATAAATATGTTAAAATAAATTCAATAAATGAAAAAGAAAAAGAAAATTTAATTCTAAATAAATTGTCTTCTTTTTTTAAAAAAAATAATTTTTTCTCTTTGCCTTTTTTAAATAAAAAAATGTATAAAAATGGATCTGATGCTCACTATACTAGCTCTTTGCACAATTTAAATATAGTAAATAAAAAAGGAGAATTAAAAGGATTTAAAAATTTTTTTATACTTGATGGATCTATTATTCCTCCGGGACTGATTTATCCAACGTTATTTATAATTTGTAATGCTTTAATTAAATTAAAAAAAATTATTAAAAATGATAAACAAATCTAGAGTTTTTATTAACACAAACTTTAATACTTATTTTGAGATTTTCAAATCTCTTTTTTTTAAAAAAAACATTGGACAATTTGTTAAGGAATTAAAAAAATATTTGAGAGTAGAAAATTTAATTTTAACTAGTCAAGGTAGAGTAGCAATTTATATTTTAATTAAATCATTAATTAGTAAACAAAAAAATACTTTCATTACATCTCCTTATACTTTAACTGAAGCTTTAAATGCTGTCATATATGCTGGTGGTAAATTAGTTTTTGTAGATATAGATCAAGAAACTGGCCTTCCTAAAATAGATGAAGTTGCAAAAAAAATTAATTATAACACTGCGGGCATAATAATTACTCACCTAATATCAAATGAACGAGCAATTAATAAATTTATAAATAAATTTAAAGAAATTAATATTATTGAAGATACGGCTATAAACTTTGGAGCCCATACTTCTAAAGGAAAATTAGGAACATTGAGCGGTTTTGGTATTTATAGTTTTGGAACTATGAAAAATTTATGTCTTATAAATGGTGGTATGCTATATGTCAAAAACAAAAATATATTTAAAAAATGTCAAAAAATCAGGAGACAATTAATTACTTATCCTAAATTAAAATTTTTAAAAAAAGTTTTTTTAGCAAGTATAATTGATTTTGTTTATAATAAAAATATTTACAATTATATAAGTCACTACTTTCTTAAAATAATTAATAATTATAATATTTTTTTTTTTAAAAAATTAATCTATCCAGGACTATATCCAAATTTTCAAAAAGAACTGCCGATAGTCTATAAATATAATTTTTATAATGGCGTTGCTAACTTGGGCGTTAATTTACTTAAAAAAATTGATCTACAACACTCTAAAAGAATAAAACTTGTTAAAATATATGAAAGTAAATTAGAATCAGTAAAATCAATATCATTTTTTAAGTTTAGTGACTACAATATAAATTCATTCTTAGAGTACCCAATAAGACTTAAAAACATTTATCAGAAAAAAAAAATACTCAAATACTTATTTGAATCAGGTTTTGATTTAAGAGAAAAATGGTACGTAAACAATACTAAATTTAATTTTGATACTAAATCAAGAGCAAATATAAATTCACAGATTTATGAAGATACAATCTTATGTTTACCAACTAACCAGAACTTTAACGAATATGATGTAGATAAATTATGCGATTGTATAATAAATTATTTTAAAAAATATAATTAGCTCTCTAAAAATGTTGATAAAAAAATTTATGAGACAATTTATTATTGGAATTTTCTTTGCTATACCATTGCTATTTTTTTTAAAACACAATATTGCAACACTTATTTTATCATTAACTACAATTATTTTTTTTTTTTTAAATAAATATAAAAAAATTATATCAGGCACAAATTTTTTTATTCACCTTTTTTTTGGATACATTTTAATAAATGGAATAATAAATCTTAGTATTGATAATTTTCTTTACTTAAGATTTTATTTTTTTTTATTACTAATGAATTATTTTATTAAAGAAGAAATTCTTAAAAAGAACCTTATAATTTTGATATTATTAATAAGCTTCCTTTGTATAGATTTGATTTTTCAGATGTATACTGGATATAATTTATTTGGAATAAAAAATACGATGGACTATTCAACTAGTTTATTTTTAGATGAAAAAATTGCCGGATCATTTCTTATAAAGATATTATTAATGATCTTAATTTATATTATTGCACTCAAATTTGATAAAAAAATAATTTTACTTTCTTTTTTTTTTCCAATTATGTTTATAGCTGTAATTGCCTCTGGACAAAGAATGGCTTTATTCAATTTTATTTTTATAGCAATTGCAACAATAATTTTTATATTTTTAAAATTTAGAAAAAAAAATTTTTTAATTTTATTAACTTTATTCGTCTCTCTATTTTTTATTTTTCATAATAATCTTTTTGAAGAAAAAATTATTAAAAGAACAAAAGATAGCTTAATTACATTTTTAACTAATAATCAAAATAATAATAACGAATTAACTACCATAACAATTTACAATCTTGATAATTATGACTCAATTCAATTATTAGAGGATGTGATAAGTAAAAAAAATATTTTATTTGATGATATATTTGCGTATGGATTTAAAAATAATCATAATGAAAAAGATATACTTTCTATTAAAAAATTTTATAACAGTGTCTCAAGATTGCATAATCAAGAATTCACAATTAATTTTAATTCTCCAATAAATGATGAAATTAAAAAATTTTATAATCTAGATCAAACTAAGATAAATTTTAGTCACTTTATAAATTTCTTTAATAACAATAATAAAAAATTGCAATTAAATGATGAAATAATATCATTCACAACTACAAAAAACGTAAAATATTCTACTCTTGATAATGCTTGGTTAAGCCACAGTATGATAGCAATAAACATTTTGAAAGAAAACATCTTTTTTGGAGTTGGAATTAAAAATTATCGAAAATACTGTTACGAAGAAAAATATAGAAATTTTGATAGCATTTTAAAAGATAAATGCGTAACACATCCTCATAATTACATTGCAGAAATACTTTCTGAGCTCGGAATTTTGGGCTTATTATTATTTTTTTTCATGATAGTATTTATTATTAGAAATTTTCTTAAATCAAATAAACTTAAAATTTTAGAAAAAACTTACCTAATTGTACTTATTATGATCATATTTAATCCATTTCAGGTAACTGGAAGATTCTTTTCTTCTGGAGAGTCTTGGTTTTATACTTATATTTTTATTTTTATTAATCTTTTATCAAAAAAGAATATCACCAAAAAAATATTTTAATTTTGTCTAAGTTTATGATAGTTGTAATTTTTGCTGGTGGAAAAGGTACTCGATTATTAGAGGAAACAAAAAATGTTCCTAAACCCATGGTAAAGATTGGAAAATTTCCAATTATTGAACATATCATTAGAACATATGCAAAATATAACTTTAACAAGTTTATTTTACTAACAGGATATAAAGCAAATTTCTTTAATTACTATTTTAGAAATAAGAAAAATTTTTTTTTAGATAAAAATAATCTTTCTAGCAAAGTTGTTATAAATAAATTCAATAATTCAAAAATAAAAAATAAAATTTATATTAAAAATTTATTTACTGGAATTAATACAAATAAAAAGAATAGATTACTAAAAGCAAAAAAATATTTAATGAATAGTAGTTTTTTTTTAACTTACGGAGATGGGTTGTCAGATATCAACTTTAGTAAGTTACTTAAAAAACATAAAAAATCTAAACAAATCTGCACTTTAACAGCAGTAAACCCTCCACAAAGATTTGGGGTGATAAGTATATCTAAAAATAATATAGTAAAAAACTTTTCAGAAAAAAAATCTATTAAAACTGAATATATAAGTGGAGGTTTTTTTGTATGCGAACCGACAATTTTCAAATTTTTAAAAAAAAATGAAAAGGATTTCGAAGAAGATGTTTTACCAATTCTTGCTAAGAAAAGAAAATTATTAGCTTACATACATAAAGGTTTTTGGTATTCTATGGATACTTTAAGAGACAAAATCTTTTTAACTAAATTATACAATAAAAATGCTCCCTGGAAATGAAAAGTTAAAAAAATTTTTTAAAAACAAAAAAATTTTAATAACTGGAAATACAGGTTTTAAAGGAAGTTGGTTATCTTTTCTTTTAATTAATTTAGAATCTAAAATATATGGCTTTTCCAAAGATATCCCTACAAAACCATCTTTATTTAAATTATTAAGAATAAAAAATAGAATTAAACATATAAATGGAAATGTAAAAAATTTAGAAAAGTTTAAAAATACAATTTATAAATTCAAACCTAATATTATTTTTCATCTAGCTGCCCAATCTTTAGTTTTTAAATCACATAATATCCCCCTAGAAACAATTCTAACAAATTCTATTGGTACTTTAAATTTATTAGAAATTTTAAAAGACTATAAAAAAAAATTGTCTTGTGTTATTATTACAAGTGATAAATGTTACGAGCCAAAAAATAAAAATATATTTAGTGAAGATGATAGTTTGGGAGGAATAGACCCATACAGCGCATCTAAAGCAAGTGCCGAAATTTATTTTAAAAGCTATTTTGAGACTCAACTTAAAAAAAAAAAAAATATAAAAGTTTGCACAGTAAGAGCTGGAAATGTTATTGGTGGAGGAGATTGGTCTAAAAATAGATTAGTTCCAGATGTGTTAAACTCTATTAATAAAAAAAAAAAAATTATAATCCGAAAACCATTAGCGAATAGGCCATGGCAACATGTTTTTGAACCAATTTTAAGTTATATCTTGTTATCGATTGAATTACACAAAGGTAGACTTAATGGGGAGTCTTTTAATGTAGGTCCTAATTTTAAAAATAACATAAATGTATTGAATCTTATTAAAAAACTTTTATTTGTTTCTAAATCAACTTCTAGAATTAATATAATTCAAAATAAAAAATACATAGAGACTAATCAATTAAATCTTAATACTAATAAAATATTAAAATTAACTAAATGGAAAAAAGTTCTTACTATAGATCAAACTATTAAATTAATTATTGATTGGAATAATGTTTACATAAAAAATATTCATAATATAGAGAATGAAAGTTTAAGACAATTACATTTTTTTCTTAATGAATATTACAAACTAAAATAATAGTGACTATTACACCTGTAATCCTTACTAAAAATGAAAAATTAAATATTGAAAAATGTATTAAAAAATTAAATTGGGATAAAAAAATATTTATTTTTGATAGCTTTAGTAATGACAAAACAGTCTCAATTGCAAAAAAATACAAAAATATTGAAGTAATATTCTGCAAAAAAAATATCTCATATATTCAAAAAATTAATAAGATAATTAAACATTTTCCTTATTCATGGATTTTAATATTAGATGCTGATTACGAGTTAGATAAAATTACAAGTAAATTTTTAAAATTTTTTAAACCTAATAGTTATTTTTCTGCATACTTCTTTAAAATAAAAAATATCATAGATGATAAAATATTAGACAATGATTTTTATCCTTCAAAGCCACTTCTTGTTAAAACAAATCTAGTAAAATTATCTCAAGATGGACACAAAGAAAAATTCTTAATTACTGGAAATTGTAAATATCTTAATTTGAATATTTACCATAATGACAGAAAAGAATATTCAACTTGGATTAAAAATCAATTTTATTATGCAGGTCAAGAGGCTACAAAAATTTTAAAGGTGCCTTTCACTAAAAAAGATTTAAAATACAAAATTAGAACAATCCCTTTTTTAATGAACTTTTCTCTAATCTTGTATCATCTTATATATAAAAATATTTTAAAATACAAACTTCCTGGTATTAAATATTTATTTCAAAGACAAATCTATGAATTTTTAATATCGATTATTTTAATCTATAAATTTAACAAGATTATAAAAAATTTTTTAAAGATTTAATAAAAAAATAAATATTTCTAGCTGAGGATCTAATTAAGCCTTTCGCCTCACTTTTTTTATATAAAACCTCTAATAACGATTGCAAAATTATAGCTCTAAGCTTTTTTGAAGAAATTTTTTTTTTTTCACCTAATTCATCAATAGCCATTGCTTTTTGATCATCAGTAATTTTTTCATTAAATTTTTTAAAAAGGAGTAAAAATTTTTTTGCATAATTATAATCAGATAATTTAAATTTTTTTGTTACATTTTTATCGTTACCGAAATTATCATAAATTGGCTCCTGCCCAATTAAAAAAAAAGGTATATCTAAATCAAGAGAATAGAGAGTAAATGATCCTAAGGTATTGGAACAAGAATAAGAATAATTTGATAGAATATTATAAAAATTTTTTGCATAGTTGTTACTTATAACAGGACCAGGACTAAAAACTTCAAATCCATTATTTAAAAAAAAACTTTTATATTGTTTAACATCATAATCATGAATGCAAATATCAACTGGCTGTAAACTTCTTGGCAATTTTTTTAAATCATCTATTAATGCATCCATATTCAATATTTGTTTTATCAAAGGAGTAGAATGGCTAAAAAAAAAAATTAAATTTTTATTTCTTTTTTTTAAAATCAAATTTTTTTTTTTATAATATATAAATGGAGATCCTGTAATAAAAATTTTTTTACTTCTTATCACCTTATGTTGTTCTTTTATTCTTTTATTCCAGGTAAAATGATAAATTGAGGGATTTTTCAAAAAACTATTGCTTAATTGGTCATTAAAACTCCAACCATGATCATAATATGGAATTACTGGTAAAAAATTTGGAAGACCTGCTTGCTCTAAAATTAAATTTTCAATTCCATAACCTGAAATCATAATTTAACTAATATCAAGTGTTTTTGTCATAGACTCTATTATATTGTAACCGTCCCAAATTTCACTCATACTAAATGCCTGACCAATTTTAACTGCCCTATCAATATTATTAAAATTTGTGGAAAAAAAAATTTTTTCTAATTGAGATTTTGAAAATCCAAAATAGGTTAATGTTTGAAATTTATAGTTCAAATATTTTTTTACATTATTAACATTTTTAATTTTAATTAAGTAAAAAATGCCGTAGGCGAAATTACTGATGCTTTCTAAACTAAATATATTCTTGCTATTATTAGAACTTAACAAAACGATTTTAAAATTTTTTTTATTTAAATATTTTGTTCTCTTTTGAATTGCAATCATATTTAATAAATAAAATTTTTTATTTGTAATTGAAAATGTACTTTCATAACTTTTATTTACGTGTTTAGATAATAAATCCCAAAATAATCTACAATTCTTATTATAATTTAGTGCAAAGATAATTTTAGGAGACGAACATCCTAATTGATCCATAACAAAAGAATCATTATAAAAATTTTTAACTAAATTTTCTGTCTCCATTTTTCTCGAAAAGTTAATTTTCTTAAAATCAATTAGCGCTGCAGAATATTTATTAGGAAATACAAGATCTACACACTTTAATTTTGTTTTAAAATTTTTAAATTTTTCCACAGTGACATCGCCGCCCCATAGCAATCTTACATCAGCTAAGGCAGATAGTTTTTGAGAAATTAAGTCTGATCTTTCATATTTTATTAAGCAAATATTATTCCTCAAAATTGAATATTTTTTATTTTTTAAAATTTTTTTTAATAAAAAAATTAGTATTTCTATCTGTTTAAATTTTTTAGTGGGTACTCTAATAATATTTTTACAACCTGATAATAACCCCAATACAAGAGAAAAACCAATATTCATGGGGACATTCGACGGTGTTATGTGAAGGGCCACACCTTTTGGGACTCTATATTTCAGATTAAGACTTTTTCGAATTTTCTCAATATTTTTTTTTCTACACCAAAATCCAAAATTTACGAGATCAGGATATTCTTTTGCATCTAAATTTAATAAAATATTTTTAGATAGCAAGTCTAGAAATTCCTCAGCCCTCTTGTCAAAAACTGAAATAATATTTTCATTATTATTTGGCAATATTCCTAATAAAATTTTTATTATGTTTTTAGACATTTGCGCAACCTCTTATCTCTGTGTTTTTTACTCTACCAATAACAGTAAAAATTTTTCCTTTTCTTCCACATTTGCAACCATCCTCAGCAATAATTTTACCTAAGTCTTCAGTTAAAATATTATGTCCGGGGTAACTAGTGGGCAGAATCGACATAGTTTGTATAAGTCCAATCTTGTTTTTTTTTTGCACTTCCAAATTTTCGTCTCTAATAATAATGTCTGAAAATATTGATGAGTGATAATAATTATATTCACATTCCATAAAAATTGACCCAGTTTGCTCTACCATGCCATAATAATTGTATACTCGATTTATACCTAAAATTTTAGATATGTTATGATTTAATAATTTTTTGCTGATTTTTCTTTTAAGCAAATTTTTCCATCCACCTCCATGAATAAAAAAAGAATTTTTATGATTACAGATATTTTGATTTTGAAAATATTTTAAGAAATTTTCCCAAACTACACTTGTAAATCCAAAATACAAAATGTTGTCTAATTTTTTAATTATGTTGAATTTTTTTATATTTATTGTGTAGTCATCATTTAATAAAAAGAATTTTTTTTTAAAAAATTGAGAAAAGCCTCTAATTGCAGCTGTTTTTGCTGAAAAGTGATATTTACTATTATAATTCTTTTCACTGTCTATAATTGCAATTTTGTTAGTTTTATTTGAAATAAAATTAAAAATAATTTTCTGTAATACTTTAGCTTGAAGAATAGAACTTTTAAAATCTAAATTAATTTTAGATTTATTATTATTTGACGTTCCTGATGAAAACATAGTCAAATAATTATTTTTCTTTGATATTGAACTTAAATCGTACTGTTTAAAAATATTAGCGTGTACATATGGCAATTTCTCTATTGTTTTAACTTTTTGAATATTTTCAAATAAAGTTTCATAAATTTGCCTATATTCTTTGCAATTCAAAATATGATAATTCGCAATTTTTTTTTGTAGATTGAAATAAAAAAAAATTTTCTTATACTCCTCTAAACCATATGGTTCTAGTTTAAATATTTGATCATAATTTACAATCATTCAATTAATTTTTGTAATATCAATTTTTCCATTACTATTAATTGGAAATTTTTTAACTTTTTTTAAAATTATTAAATTTTTATTTAAAGAAATATTACTATAAATTTTATTCAATAAAAAATTTTTTTTGTAGTTTTTTTCAAAATAAATAATAATTTTTTCATTTTTAACTTTTGTAATTACCTTATAGTTAATTTTTTTTAATTTTAAATCAAGATCATTCAAATCAAATCGATTTCCTAAAATTTTAACAACTCTATTATTTCGCCCAACGTAATAAAAAAATCCATCTTTATCAAAATAACATAAATCATTTGTTAATAATTTTTTTTTATTGGTATCTTTTTTTTTGAGATCCAAAAAAGACTTGGCATAACCTAGGCAAACATTATTACCCTCGATATATAATACTCCCTTTTTTAAATTTTTTTTTACAATATTTCCTCTTTCATCTTTTATAAACATTTTGTAACCTGGTAACGGTCTTCCAATACTATTCAATTTATTTTCATGTCTTAATGCATTAAAACATGAAATTCTTGGAGATGCCTCTGTTTGACCATACATTATATAAAATGGTACTTTATTTTTCTTTAGGATTTTTAAAATTTTTTTTTTTAAATTAAAATCTAATTCACCCCCAGCTTGAGTAATGTATTTTAAATTTTTATTAAAAATTTTCTTTAAATTTATTTTATTTAATATTTCATAAATATAGGCAACTCCATTAAATGAAGTAATTTTATATTTTTTATAATTTAGCCAAAATTCTCTATTTAATAATGATTTATTTGTAACAAATATCGAAGCTCCTTTTGAAATGTGGGTGTTTATTACAGACAACATGTAGCTGTAACAATACGGCATATTGGTGATTGCGACATCATTTTTTTTTATTTTTAAAAAATTTATTATTTTTTTTGTATTATCAAGTATGTTTTTATAACTTAAACGCACAAACTTTGATGCACCTGTTGTTCCTGAGGTGGAAAGAAGTAAAAATAACTGACTATATATTTGATATTTAGTAAATTTTTTATTTTCCACAACTAAAGTTTCTGTCAATTCATCTATAATTTTTTTTTTGTTTAATTTTAAATAATCAAAATTTTTTTTACTTAGACAGGTATACTTTGGTTTATAGAGTTTAATAATATTTTGAATTTGTTTTAAAGGTGTTTTTTCATCTATCAAAATAAGAGGGTTTCTAATTTTAGTAAACGTCAAATAATAAAAAATATTCTCTATATTATTTTCACACAAAATTAATATCAAAGTTCTTTTTTTAATTTTTTTTTTTAAGAATTTTGATTTTTGATTTATTTCAGAATAAGTTATTTTTGTATTTTCATTAAATAATGCAGTTTTATATTTATGTTCTTTTAATTGTAAATTAAAGAGCATTCTTTAAATTTTTAAAAACTTAGAAATTTCACTGAAGATTTTTTTTGAACTTAATTTATGAAAATTTAATAAAAAACTATATTCTCCAGTCGGACCAAATTCATCAGGCAATGACAAATGCAGCACTTCTACTTTTTCTATTTTATTTTTTACTATTAATTCTGAAACAATACTAAATAAACCACCAATTTTTGTATGTTCTTCTATTATAATAATTTTTTTATATTTCTTTAAATATTTAATAATTGATACATCTAATGGTTTAATAATTTTTACATTAATTAATTCACAACTCACATTTTTATTTTTTAAATCTTCACAAGCTTTTTTAACATTAGCTAATATAGATCCGTAAGATAAAACCAAAATATCACTTCCTTTAAGAATATTTACATTTTTCTTAAAATTATATTTATAATCTTTTTCATAAATGAGACCGCTATTAGGTATTCCTGTTAATCTAATATATGTTGGACCAAAACTATTTTGAAAAATTGAATCTAATGTTTTTTTTAGTTCAAAACAATCTGCTGGGCACACTATATTAAGATTGGGAATAGTTCTCATAATTGCAATATCTTCAAGCCCAAAATGGCTGTTACCCAAAAAACCCATTGACAATCCACTTCCCAGTGCAACAACATTAACATCGTGCTTCATGTAACCTAAATTCATTCGTATTTGTTCACTTGCTCTCATTGATAAAAAGGGAGCAAATGAAGTTACAAAAACTTTAAAACCTTCCCTCGCTAATCCCGATGCAATGCCAATTAAATTTTGTTCAGCAATACCTACTGATAAATAATTATTAGGATATTCATTGATAAACCGATCTAATCCAGAAGATCTTCCCAAATCAGCGCTAATCACCATTAAATTTTTATATTTTTGAGCATGATTCAAAATAAACTTTCCAAACATAGCCCTTGGACCAAATTTTGACCATTCTATTAGTTCAGTTTTTTTTATCATAATTTTTTTTTAATAATTTGAGTCCTGATAAATATAAATTCTTTGTAAGTCTTGCATGATGCCAGTCGTTATTATTCTCCATAAATTTAACCCCTTTTCCTTTTTTAGTTTTGGCAATTATAATTGTAGGTTTATTAATTTTACTAGAGACTAAAGATTTTGAAATACTTTTAATATTATGACCATTTATAATTTTAACATTCCATCCAAACCCTTTCCACTTTAAAGCCAAATTTTTAAAATTCATCTTTTTATTAATCATACCATCATTTTGAAAATTATTACTGTCAATTATAACAAACAAATTATCTAAATTTTTTTCTGTTGCGGTTATTGCACTTTCCCAAATAGAACCCTCATAACACTCTCCATCTCCTATTAACACATAAACTTTTTCATTGTTGCATTTTATTTTATTTGCAATTGCTATTCCACATCCAAAAGAGAGACCTTGCCCTAAACTACCATTCGAAGACTCAATAAAATATTTTTTACTAGCAATTGGATGAGCTATAAAGTGACTACCATTCTGCTGATATGTGTTTGCGTGCTTATTACTAATATAACCAAAATAATTTAACGTACTCAACAGCGCAAGGAAGCCGTGACCCTTACTTAAAATAAATTTATTTTTTTTTTTTCTAACTAACTCTGAATAAAGAACTGTTAGAATATCTACTATTGATAAAGCCCCTCCAATATGTGTACTTTGATTACAAATATAACTTAAATACAAAATTTTTTTTCTAATACAATAAGCTGCAAATTGAGTATTTTTTTTTTTCAAAAAATCATACCTCCATCTATTTTAATTATTTGACCATTAATTGATTTGGATTTTTTCGATACTAAAAAAAGTATAAGATCGATTATATTTTGAATACTTATTAATTTCTTTAGAAAGCTATTCTCTATAAACTTATTTTTTAATTTAATATCCATTTTATTTGACATATCTGACAAAAAAACATTCGGTGCTATGCTATTAACTCTTATTTGGTATTTCGATAACTCATTAGCTAAAACTTTTGTTGAGTACATCAATGATGCTTTGCTTGCTCCATATGCCAAAAAGCCTTTCTCACCCATTAAGCCAGATATAGAACCAATATTAATTATTGATGGATAATTAGATCTTTTTAAAAATCTCAAGAAACCTTGAATTAAAAGTATATGAGAAAAAAAATTTACTTCGAAAATTTCTTTGAGCTTAGCTAGAGGCATCATTTCAATAGTGGAACCATAGGCGCTTGCTGCATTATTTATCATAATATCAATTTGAATGTTATTTTTATTAATATCGCTGATAATTTTTTTTAAATCATCTCTATTATTAAAATTAACTTTATAAATTTTTAACTTTTGGATTTTTTTATTTTTAAAAAATTTAAAATTTTTTTTAAAATCTTTTAATTTTATTTTATTAATAGTGCAAATTACATTAAAATTTTTTTTTAAAAATACCGATACTAACTTGCTACCTAAGGCTCCTGATGCTCCAGAGATAAATACAGTTTTTTTCATACTGATTTATAAATTTTCTTTCTTTTTTTTAAATTTAATAGTGAATAATTAAAATGTTTTAAAGATTTTTTCATATGATATTTTTTATTTAATTTTTTTTCTATTAAACTTTCAACATTAAAATCTTTAAAGTAGTTTAAAATAATTTTTTCTCCAAATTTTTTTTTTACAATTTCGTAACTAATTTTTTTATCATTTAATCTTTTAATAATAGCAACAATTTCTTTGTTATCTATAACTTTGCTACCACTTGGTAAATTAAATTTTAAACACCCTGGGATGAGTTTATCAATAATTATTTTAACTAATTTTATTTTTTTTAACATTTTAAATAATATTTATTTTTTTTTAAAAAATCTGAAATTTTTAATGATATTGCCTGAATTGTTGCAACAGGATTGACTGCGGAGGAAGTAGGAAAAATACTACTATCTATGATTAATAAATTTTTTACGTCATGAGAGAAGCCATTTTCATTAACAACTGAGTCTTTTTTATTTTTACCCATTTTAGCCGTTCCCATAATATGCCAGCCAGCATATCTAATTGGTGCAAATGAAAAAACACTTTTAGCTCCTGCAGATTTTAAAAGTTTCTCACCTTTTTTAAGTCCATCTTTTAAAATTTCTTTAGTATTCTTAGAAATTTTGTAGTAAACTTTTACTCCTGGCATTCCAGAACTATCTAATTTATTATTATCTAACTCTACCCTATTTTTAAGCTCTGGTAAGTCCTCGCTAATTATTGCTAACGGAATCTGTCTTCCATGGTATTTAAAAAAAATATCATAAAGACTTTTTCCAAATTTATATTTTTTAAATTTTATTATCTGTTTGGCTGTATTTAAAACATTTCCGGACCTTAACACCTGAATAGTATAACCTCTTTTAAATTTATTTTTTTCTTTAGTTTCGTAGAATTGATGACTATACAAATTAGTTCCTTGGGGTCCAATATTAGAGGCAATATAATTTTTAAAAGTACCCTCAACATAACCAAGCGGATGAAGCATCAAATTTCTTCCAAGTAAACCAGAACTATTACATAAACCATTCGGAAATTTTTCACTTTTTGAGTTTAATAAAAGTCTAGGAGTTCCAATTCCACTGCATGCTATTATAAATAAAGATCCTTTAGCCTTATAAGTTTTTTTGTTTTTGTGAATAAATATTACTTCACTAGCTTTATTTAAAACATTTGTATTAATTTTAATAGCTCTTGAATTTGGGAGTAAAGTAAATTTTTTACTTTTAATCATCGATAAATAAGTATTGTCTAAACTTGATTTAGAGTTATAAGGAATAAACATGTTGTAATGTCCACTTCGCTCAAATTTTTCTCTTCCCATGTGTTTCTTTGATAAAACTCCACTATAAGAAGGCCACCAATGCCAACCCAATCTATTAAATGACCTTGCAATCTTTTCTCCAGAAATTCCTAATGGTAATGGTGGTAAAAGATTTTTAAAACCTGAAGGATATGCATTGTCTCCTTCTAATCCAGACACACCGGATAACTTTTCATTTATTTCATAATATTTCTCTAAATCTTTATATCCAAATGGCCAATTCGCTCCAACTTTATCTAATTTATTTACTTTAAAATCTGAAGGTTTAAATCTTGGTAAGTGAGCAGAGTACAAAATTGTAGACCCTCCGATTGCATTAAAATTTGCAATACTTATTTCTGAATCTGTCTCATCTATTGGATAATCAGATTTTAACTTTCTCACATTCGGACTATAATCAAGTAATCTATCTAATTTTTTATCGCTTTTATTAAAATCAAATTTATCAAATTTGGGTCCTTGATCTAAACATAATATTTTAAAGTTTTCTTGGGAGAGGCTCCATGCGGCAGTTAAACCTGCTGCTCCCGCTCCAATAATAATTATATCGAAATCATCTTTTAAAAACTTCATTTATATTTGGAAATCAGAGTCTGGGCAAATAATTCTCTAAAATATCAGGAATTGTAATTATCATTTCTGCTTCACAAACTTCAATTGCATCTACAAATCCTTTGCCAGAACCTTTACAAATTCCTCTAGACCAATTATGCACTTTTGTTTTTATTTCCAATTTTTGACCAGGATGAATTTCTTTCTTAAATTTTACAATATGAGATATTGCATGAGTAACTTTTCCTTTGTTACCTGGTAAAGTAGTTAGTGCTATTGTTAGCATTTGGGCCATTGCTTCGAGTTGCAAAACACCTGGTACATTTGGATTTCCCTTAAAATGAATCGGGAAAAACCATTCATTATTTGAAAAATTTTTGAAACCTTCTGCAGATTTTCCTGGAACCACTTTTGTCACAAAATCAATCATCAAAAAAGGATATCTATTTGGCTGAAAATCTTGTAATTCTTGAGAATTTAACGAAAAGAAATTCTGCTTCACAATTTTTTAAAGTTTAATTTTATACCTTTTTAAAATTTTAAGTCCAATTTTATAAGAGCTAAAATCTATTACATCATCCATTTTCATAGTAATTTTAAACTCATCTTCTATTTTAGAAATTAAAGACATATGCCCCACCGAATCCCATTCTTTTATACTATTGTACTTAATATCTTTTTTTAAATCGTTTTCTTTTATCTTGAAATTTTTTATAAAAATTTTATTATACTTTTCTATATTTTTATTCATAAGTAAACTTGTAATATAATAATATATAACTTTTTACAACCTATTATTATTTTATTTAATTTATCTTTTTATAAAAATTCTCCAAGAAGTGAATATTTTTTTTATTTAAAACTTTAGAAACATGTAAATTATTTTTTTTCGAATTAGGGATATATGTCACATATTTACTAAATTCTTTTTTATTTAAATTTAATAAAAAATTACAAGCTTTATTCAAATTTAAACTACATACATTTAGATAATTAAATTGATAAATTTTAAAAAGTTTTTTTTTAAAAAAAAATTTGTCACAATATTTTGTAATAGATGAATAATAACAAATGTTATTTTTTCTCGCAAAGAAAAAAATTTTTTTAAAAAATTTTAATTTTTTTTTTTTGAACAATATATGAAAAGATTTATTCAATCTGTAATCAACTCTTCTTATTTTTTCTATATAATGCACTATTGAAAAGGATCTTACATAATGATATCCGAAAGTAAGCAGTTTAAAATGATTATTTAATATGTAGTTCCATAAATAATCCTCGCTTATAGAGTTATTTATATCAAGAATAGGATCATTTTTTTTTCCAAAAAACAAGAAAGAATAAAAAGGATGAGCAGTTCTATTATTAAAATTATTTTTAATAAGACAACCACCAAATTTACCTGTATCAGAGACAGATTTTTCAAAATCAAAAAATTTTTTTTTTAAACTTTTAAAACAAAAAACTGGAATTAATAATCTGCCATTTACTCCTATTTTTTTTTTTATTTCATGCTTAAAAATTTCAGAGATATATTCATTTGATAAATTTTGAGCTTTTAAAGCATATTTTAATTTGAACAGATCAACACCCAAATATATATTATCCCCCTGATTTATTCTTGCTAATTTAATAAGTTTTCTAACTTCTACGAGAATTATAGATAATTGTTTTTTCATTTAAAAATTATCTAATAGTTTATCCTTTAATTTTATATATGTTTATAAAATTTTACTTGTTAGTAATATTCTTTTTTTAAATATTTATTTTTATTCATATTTTTAATAAATAATTTGTTATTTGTAATATATACTAGTCTAGATTATTATATTTAATTCTTAATAAAATTTTCATCTAATTAATATATAAATCTTTTAAACTAAACATATAATGACAATTTTCAAAACAGGAATATTGATAATTTGCAGATTAAATTCTAAAAGATTAAAAAGAAAAATTCTAGAAAAAATTAGCAATAAAACTTTATTAGAAATTTTAATTCTAAGATTACTAAAAAAATTTAATAAAAAAAAAATCATTATTTGTTCATCTATCCTTAGTAGAAATAAAGATTTCAAAAAAATTTCTCAAAAATATAAAGTAGGTTTATTTTACGGAAGTGATAGAGATATCTTTTCAAGAATGATTGGATGTGCAAAAAAATTTAATTTAAATAACGTTGTAAGGGTTACGGGAGATAATCCATTAACTGACCCAAATGCAATTTTAAAAATGATAAAATCACATGAAGAAAAATTTTCCGATTATACCTACACAACAAATTTAATGAACGGAACACGCTCTGAAATTTTTAACGTTAATGCCTTAAAAATTTGTAAAAAATTAGCCTATGACAGGTTTAGTTCAGAATACATGACTTATTTTTTTCTCAGAAAAAAAATTTTTAAACTTAATAGGGTAAAGTTTAAAGAAATTTTTAATAATCAAAATAAAATATCTATCACTGTCGATTATAAAAAAGATTTATTGCTAGTTAAAAAAATTCTTAAAAAAAACAGATTACATATAACACATAATGAAATTTTAAAATTTTTAAAAAAAAATAAGCTATATAAAAAGACTTATTTTAATAGATATATAAAACTTAAAAATAATAAATATAATGTTTATTTAAAAACTGATTACAATGCTAATTATATTGATTTAAAAAAATTTGGTTACAAATAAAAAAACTGATGAAAAAAAATTTGTATAAAAAAAATATTTTCAAATTGAATTAAAAGTGATCATTTTATTTGCAAATGCAAAGTGATAAATTAATAAATCCCAACATAAAAGTTTCTATAATCACAACAACCTACAATTCTGGTAAGCATATAAAATTTTTATTAGACTCAATTAAATGTCAAAAGTATAAAAATATCGAACATTTAATAATAGATTCTTTTTCAACTGACAAAACATTAAAAATTATTAAAAAATATAATAAATATTTTAAAATTAAAATAATTAGAAAAAAATGTTCAATTTACGAAGGTTTTAACATTGGTTTAAAAAAATTCACTGGTGACATTGTAACTTTTATTGGTTCAGATGATCAATATGCTAGTTTTGAAATTATAAATGAAGTTGTAAATAATTTTAATAATAAAATTGATTACTTGTATGGAAATGTAAAATTTGTAAATAGAAACAATAACAAAACAACTAGAATCTATAAATCAGGTCAATTAAGTATAAATAAATTTCGATTTGGATTTATGCCAGGTCATACAACAATTTTTTTTTCTAAAAAAATTATTAAAGATATGAAAAATTATAATTTACAATATAAAATAGCTTCAGATTTTGATTTTTGTTTAAGAACTTTTCTTAATAGATATAAAAGTTTTTATTTAAATAAAATTATTTCAATAAATAAAGAAAATGGAATTAGCAATAAGAATTTTAAAAATATTTTAAAATCAAATATTGAAATTTTAAAAATATTAAAAGTAAATAAAATTTATTCTAATTCTTTATTAATTTTAACAAAATTGAGTTTAAAATTTATAAGAAAATTTATTTTTTAAAAAATTTAAATTTAAAATCAAAAAAAATAACTAAGCTTACTTTTATTTCTAGGAATTTTTTTAATATTTTATAATCTATTTAACGTAAATAATAAATATATATTTAATTATTAGTATAAAAGTTTTTTTTTTGCAAAATTTGATTTTTATACAAATTCTTTTTCGCAAAAATTTTTTTAAAATTTTTAAAAACTATTTTGTTAACTCCTTTTAAAGATGTTCTTAAGAACTTAATATTTTCTTTAGATAAAATCTTATTTTTTTTTACATTTTTAGAAAGAACTGCATATTTTTGCATTATATTAGTATATTTTTTTTCATTTTGAGATAACTTTGATTTTAACAGTATCTTAGTTTTAAAAAATTTTAACATTTCATCAAATTGATCTAAATCAAAACTACTATCACTATCTGGAAAATTTTTAAAACGGTCTAGAGTAATGTGCTTTTCAATATAATTTGCTCCATAATTAATTGAGTTTAAAATAATAAGTAAGTTTAAAGCTAAAGATGTAGATTCTGTGTGATCTGCATAACAAATATTTTTAGTAAATTTTCTTATTTTTTTAATAATTAAAAGTCTTAGCGTATTGTGATTTGTTGGGAAACTTTGAAAACCATAAGTTGGTATAATTTTTTTTTTGTACCTGAAATTTGATTTAAATATTTTTTTTATTTCCAATTCATTCATCCCAGCGATAGAAATAAAAATTTTTTTAAAATTTTTTAAAGCGTCTTCTAATATAGATCTGCTATCTAATTCAGAAGTTGAAATTTTTATATAAACTTTATCCTTAAACTTTTTACAAAATAAATAACTATCTTCATCAAATGGCTCCAAAATTACTTTTTTATTTGTCTTTAAGATTTTTTTTAAAGATTGCTCAATAAAATTAATGTTTAAATTAATTTTTTTTAGAATTTTGTAAAATTTGTAACTATTATGGGCTAAGCTATCTACTTTAAAAATTTGAATTTTAATTATATCTACTTTAGATTTAATTAAATAATCTACTAACTTTAAAAAGTTTTTTTTTGATCCATTATGAGAACTTGCTATTTCAGCTATAAATTTAACTTGTTTATCTAATTTGTGACCATTCATAAGTATCTTTGAATGAACAACCATTGCAAATATCAACTTCTCTAATTTTTTCTGGATTAAAGTGTTTTTTACGAACTTTGTCTAATTCATGCCCTTTCCAAATTTCAATTAGAGTAGATATTTTTTTTTCTGGAACATTGAATTTTTTTGGTTTTTTTGCATTTATCAATAATTCAAAACCTTTTTTTTTACTTTGAATTTTTTTTTCTAGATCAGAAATTATTTCATCAAATTTAAATGCCTCTTTTGAGAGAAAGCCTATACAATGTTGTGCGCCCCAGTCATGGCAACACATTCCTACTTGTCCATCGTAAGTAATCATCATTCTTTGAAATAACTGTTCACAAGATATTCTACCTTTTGAAATAAAAATATTCTTATTTACATCTACTATGTATGGCGTGGTTTCCGAAAGATTATTATTTTTTAAATAATTCTGAATATATTTTTTTTCTTCTTCATCTATATCTTCCAAATTTCCTCCACGCTCATTATATTGTGTGACAGTTACATCATCGACATAATCAGAAAAAAGTGAATAAAAATTTTCAACTTCTATTCTACTGTCTTCTGTAAGTATCATTTGAATTTTAGTGATTGGAAATTTAGAATTAGAATTATCTCTTATTTTTTTAAAATTCTTTATATTTTCATAAACTTTTTCAAAAGTATTTTTTTCAAAACGTCCAGGTCTCATCTTTTCATAAGTTTTTTTACTTCCTCCATCAAAAGAATAAATAATTTGATCAAGACCAGAATTAATAATTTCTTTTGATTTTTCTTCACTCAAATTTGTTGCATTTGTATTGATTGCTACATCTAAAATATTTTTTTTTTTTGCATACTCTATAAATTTACTAATCTTAGGATGTAGCAAAGGCTCTCCTCTCCAATTTAATTTAATTGAGGGTATTTTAAGTTCGCTAATTTGGTCAATTACTTCATAAAAAAAAAATTCATTTATAATTCTATCCGGCGTTATTATATATTCTCTAAAACAATGAGGGCAGGCTAAATCACATATTGCTGCGATCTCAATATCTATGCAAAGAGGCAATATTGTACTTTTAGTTTTTATAAATTCGTCATACCCTTTTTCATAAATTTTTTTTGGTTGCGAATGCCACTTATGTCTATACTCCACATATAGATTTTTAAAGATTTCTAAAGCTTTAGTTTTATCTACATCTTTATTTTTATTTAGAAAATACTTAAATGCACTATTTTCTTCCATATAATCTATCATATAGACATGTTTGTTAAATATAGGTTTTTCTGTTTTACTTAATTTGGAAGATCCAGTTAAGATTTCTTGATTAAAACTTGAAATTTTTTTATTTAATGACATTTATGTTTTACAATATATTAACATAATTAAATTAGTCTTAAAATTACTTTCTTAATGAAAAAAATACTAATTACTGGAGGAGCTGGATTTATAGGATCCAATCTAGTTGAGTTTTTTTTAAAAAAAAATTATTTCGTAACGGTCTTTGACAAATATAATTCTCAAAATAATTGGGGCTGGCTTGAATCCTTAAAGCAAGAAAAGAAATTGAATGTAAAACTTGGAGATATAAGAGATTATGATCTTTTAAATGAAATAATTAAAAATAATTCTGTCGTTATTCATTTAGCAGCTTTGGTGGGCATACCATATTCTTATGAGTCACCATTAGCATATATTAAAACTAATATTGAGGGAACTTATAATGTTTTAGAAAGTTGTAAAAAAAATAAAGTAAAAAATCTTATTATTACTTCGACTAGCGAGGTGTATGGATCTTCAGAATATGAACCTATGGATGAGCTGCATCCCTGCAAGTCACAATCCCCATATTCAGCATCAAAAAAAGCAGCAGATGAATTAGCCTTGAGTTATTATAGATCTTTTAATTTAAATATTAAAATTATCAGACCATTTAATACTTTTGGTCCACGCCAATCAGCAAGAGCGATAATACCAAACATAATATTCCAACTTTTAAACAAAAAAAGTAAATACGTAAAACTAGGAAACACTTTTCCTAAAAGAGACTATACTTATGTTGATGATTTATGTGAAGCATACTACAAGATAGTTAAATTAAATAATTTCGGAGAAATTTTTAATGTTGGAACAGGGATAAACTACTCAATTCACGAAATTTACGAAAAAATTTCAAATATTCTGGGTATAAAAAAAAAAATTAAAATTGAGATAAAAAGAATAAGAACTTCAAATAGTGAGGTAGTTTCGTTAAATTCTGATTATAAAAAATTAAATCGTATTTCAGGATGGAAACCGGTTACAAAATTCGACAAGGGATTAATAAAAACTATAGCATGGATAAAAAAAAATATGAATATTTACAAAGATACATACAATATATAATTGAATAAAAAAATTATAATTACTGGTGCTAATGGTTATATTGGTAAAAATTTAGTTAATTTTTTAAAAAAAAAAAAATTTAAAATATTATTTTTAAAAAGTAATTTTCTTAAGAAAAAAAAAATTTATAAAAATTATCATGCTTTTGTTCATCTTGGATTTGAACTAAGAAAAGATTGCAATATTAAAAAGCAGACAGTAATTCTTAAAAATGTAATAAATATCGCTAAAAATAACTGTAGAAAACTAATATTTGCGAGCACTACGGCTGTAGGAAATAGAAATAATAGAAAAATTTTAATAAAAGATAATTATCAAAAAGCAAAATATCTATGTGAAAAAATATTAAAAAAAGATAAGAGCAAACTTAAGATTATAATTTTAAGAATATTTAATATTATTGGACCTGGTCAAAAAAAAGGGTTTTTTATAACGGACTTATTAAATAAATTTATACATGAAAAAGAGATTAAAATTTTAAATTATTTAAACAAAAGAGATTTTGTATATATTAACGATGTTTGCGAAGCAATTTATACAGCGATAAATAATAAATCAGATAAATTACAAATTTTCGAAATTGGTTCAGGAAAAAACTTTAGTTTATTTAATATAACAAAAAAAATTAAAAATATTCTAAAATCAAAAAAAAAAATTATAAAGATAGGGAAAGGTTATAATAATCCAAAGTCAACTAAGGCGTTAATTTATAATCAAAAAATTAAATGGATGCCTAAAACTAATATTACAAAAGCTCTAAATTTAATTATAAAAAGCTATGAAAAAAAAGATTGGTATAATCTACCAAAAATCAAATGACATCGGATATGGTCATTACATAAGATCATTAAGATTAAAAAAAATTTTAAATAAAAGATATAAAGTAGAGTGCATAGAGTTAAAAAAAAATTCTAATTTATTATTAGAAATAAAAAAAAAAAATAATATATATAAAATTAATTTAAAAAACTATTAAAAAAAAATA
>Ga0172372_10001119_pt1 | contig 41517 bp, 37 predicted proteins | sample LakKiv5m_2_FD_114544 | JGI IMG/M metagenome (GOLD analysis project Ga0172372, IMG submission 114544) | Freshwater microbial communities from Kabuno Bay, South-Kivu, Congo - kab_092012_9.5m | ecosystem: Environmental > Aquatic > Freshwater > Lake | place: Democratic Republic of the Congo...
GTCAGCACGGCACCAGAGGACCAGCCCGCTAAATGACGGTGATTCCTGAATCGCAGGCACTTTCAGGGCCACCGCTCACTGGTTATTAAGCAGCGAGAGCGTAGTCTGCTTCCGCAGTTACGTCGGTTTCTACCGCAGTTTATCGAGGCGGAGATGGAATCCTCGGCACGCGCTCCACGATCCCGATCCCCCGTCGAAGCCAGGTCGCCCCCACGGCGGTCGCTCTCGCGAACACAGCGACCAGTGTAGCACCCTTGCATTGACTTGCACGGATCCCGCTCCCCATAATGACGCGATACCCATGCGCCCTCGCCTCACCGCCGCCCTGCTGCTCGTCTGCGCGGCGCTCGGCATCCTCAGCCAGACAGGCCGGGCCACCAGCGTCACCAGCCACACACTCACCGGTGCCCCTGACGAAGGACTCGCCCCGACACGCCATCCCGATCTCCCGCGCGATGCCGCCAGCCTCTGGTTCGCACCCGATGTGAACGGCAGCGCCACCGCCGCACCCGCCGGGCCCCTGGCCGATCTCTCGCGGGCTGTTACGCTTCTCGACGATTCCGCACAGGCCCGGACCGCGCTCCAGATCCTCTCGCGCCCCGGTCTGCAACGCACCGCCGTCGACGATTACGTCCGCTTCCACCGCGCGCGCGCCCTGCGCCTCACTGATGCCCTCGACGAGGCCGCCCGCGAGTTCTCACGCCTCGCCGCCCTGCCCGCCGATCACCATCTGCCCGAAGCCGCTGCGCTGGCCCTCGCCGAACTTCACCAGGCTCGGAACGACGATGAGAAGGCCGTGGCCGTGTATGAGGCGCTGGTCACACGCGCGGCGCCCGCGCCGCCCGTGGCCGCTCCCCAGGTCGCCTGGCTCCGCCTCGGCATCGTCCGGCGCCGTCAGGGCGATACGCCCGGGGCCGTCGAGGCCTATCGGCGCGTGTATTTCGACTATCCGCTGTCGCCCGAGTCGGCCACCGCAGAGGCAGAGCTGACCGAACTGTCGGCCCTGTCAGCAGTGCCCGCCCTCGCCCCGCGCGAACTGCGCCGTGCCGATGCGCTCTTCCAGGCCCGCCGTTTCGACGCCGCGCGTGCGTCCTACACCCGCGCCCGTACCGCAGGGCTGCCCCCCGCCGACGACACACGCGCCCGCATCCGCATCGCCGCCAGCGACGTGCGGCTGAGGAAGTTCCGCGCCGGCTTCGAGGCGTTGCAGCCGTTCGACGGTGATATCGCCTCTGACGAGGTGGGGTTCTACCGTGTGGCCGCCCTCGCGGGCCTGGGGCCGCGCGAGGCCTATCGCCGAGAGGCGCGGGCCTTCGCCGACGCATTCCCCCGCAGCCCGCTGGCGGAAGACGCTCTGAACGATCTCGCCTCGCACTTCATCGTCGCCGATGAAGACGAGGATGCCGACCGCGTGTTCCGCCTGCTGATCGAGCGCTATCCGGCGAGCCGGCATGCGGAACGCGCCTACTGGCGCTCGGGCTGGTGGGCCTATCGCGCCCGGCGCTACGACGAAGCGGCACGCCTGTTCGACCAGGGCATCGCTCGATTCCCCCGCGCCGACCTGCGACCGTCGTGGCTGTACTGGAGCGGGCGCAGTTGGAAGGCCCTGGGCGATGTCGCCCGCGCCGACGATCGCCTGCGCATCGCCGCGATCGATTACGCCAACAGCTACTATGGCCGGCTGGCCCGCACACAGCTGTCGGCCGCCGCGGCGAAGGCCGTGCGTCCGCAGTTCACGCGCTCGCTGCCAGCCCCGCCCCCGCCGGCGGGCATCGAACGCGCGCGCCGCCTGATGGCCGCCGGTCTCAACGAAGACGCCCTGAACGAGCTCGCCTTCGTACAGCGGACCGCAGGCGAGTCGCCGGCGCTGACCGCCACCAGCGCCCTGGCGCAGCACCGGGCCGGTCGGCTGCGGGCCGGCATCAATGCCATGAAGCGCGCCTATCCGCACTGGATGGCCGCGGGTGGCGACGGCCTGCCCGAGCCCATGCAGCAGGTCATCTTCCCGCTGGCCTACTGGCCGCTCATCCAGAAGTACGCGAAGGCCAACGGTCTCGATCCGTTTGTGGTGGCTGCTCTCATGGCGCAGGAGTCGACGTTCGACCCGGTCATCATGTCCTCAGCGAAAGCCGTCGGGCTCATGCAGATCCTTCCCAGCACGGGACGGCAGTTTGCGCGCAAGCTGCGTCTGTCGCGATTTACACCCGCGCGCCTGACCGATCCCGAGACGAATGTACGCCTCGGCACCGCCATCCTCGCCGACAGCGTGCGCGAGTTTGGGGGTGTGCACTATGCGCTGGCGGCGTATAACGCCGGGCCGCACCGCGTGCTGGCGTGGCGGAAGGAAAAGCCGGGCCTACCGCAGGACGAATTCATCGACGACATTCCGTTTCCCGAGACGCAGAACTACGTGAAGCGCATCCTCGGCACGGCCGACGACTATCGTCGGCTCTATGGACGCTGACGCGCACCCCCTATGGATCGCCTGCTTGAACTGACCCGCCGCGCCGAACGCGACCACTTCTGGTTCCGCGGTTTCCGCGCCTTTGTGGGCCCCATGCTCGCGCAGGCGATGCAGGGACGTCCTCGCGGTCCGGTGCTCGATTGCGGCTGCGGCACAGGCGTGAATCTTCCGCTGCTGGCTCCCTATGGAACAGCGATCGGCTGCGACATCACCTGGCGCGGCCTGACGTTTGCCCGGCAGGATGCCGCACGTGTCTTGCAGGGCTCGGTAGACCAGATGCCGTTCGGGGATGCGACGTTCGAGCTGGTGGCCTCCTTCGATGTGTTTTCGGCACTGCCCGATGCGGTCGAGCAGCAGGGCATCAGGGAAGTCGCACGGGTGCTGAGGCCCGGTGGTGCGGCCGTGCTCACGGTGGCCGCTCTCGACCTCCTGCACGGCGCACACTCGCGGCTGGCCTGTGAAACCCGACGCTACACGCCCGCACGCCTGCGAGCGCTGATGGTCGCCGGCGGGCTCGTGCCCGAGCGCCTCACGTTTACGCACGCGACGATTTTTCCGCTGGTGCTCGCCGCCCGCCTCGGTGACCGACTCACGGGCGCCGCCTCGACGGCCGACAATGACGAGTGGGAACTGGCCGTGCCTCCGGCACCGGTCAATGCCACCCTCACGGCCGCCCTCATGGCGGAGGCCGCACTGCTGCGTGTCGTGAACATGCCCATCGGGTCGTCGCTCGTCTGCGTCGCCCGCAAGCCGCAGTAGAATCGCGCACACGATGCGTGCCTGGTCAATGCGAACGGCGCTGGCCGTCTACGCGGCCGTCACCCTGTGGCTGTCGCTGGCGCAGTTCGGACTCACCGGGGCGCTGCCGCCCGTCAGGGTGGCCGTGCTGCCGCCGGTGTGGTGGCTCGGGGGGTTCCTGCTGATCGCGGTCGTGCTGGCACGCCTCAGCCGCACTGCACCCGCACGGTGGCTGCCGCTGCTGCTGACCAGCGTCGTCTGGCTGCCGTTCATTCCGGGACACATTCCGCCCGCCTTCGCCGTCTGGCAGGGCCCGTTGCTGGGTGTGGTGTGGCTGCTGGTCGGAGCCGGGCTGCTGTGGCCGTCGCTGCGCGACGCGCGCGCGCCTGAGGTGTTCACGAGCCGAGGAGCGCTCGCGGCCGGCGCGGTCTGCGCCGTGGCCCTGAGCCTCAGCTGGTGGCACGTGCGCGACCGACTGCCCGCAGGCGACGAGCCGCACTATCTGATCATCGCGCAAAGCCTGCTGAACGACGGCGATCTCGCCATCGATGACAACCACGAACGGCGCGAGTACCTGCCGTACTTCCGAGGCGAACTCAAGCCCGACTATCTGCGTCGCGGGCGCGATGGCCGCATCTATTCGATTCATGCCCCGGGCGTGTCGGCGCTCATCGCCCCGGCGTATGCCGCTGGCGGCTACGAGGGCACCGTCGCGGTGATGATTGTGCTGACGAGCCTCGGGGCCGCGCTGCTGTGGCAGCTGCTGGTCCGGTTAACGGCCGATGCCGGTGCGGCGTGGGTCGCCACGCTCGCCGTCATGGGCAGCGTACCGGTGTTCCTCCACGGCTTCACCGTGTTTCCCGACCCGGCAGGGGCCGTGGCCCTCATCGCGGCGTTGTGGCTGCTGGTGCGGCTGCATCAGGGCGACACGCCCTCGTCTCCTGTGCTGCTGGGCGTGGGCGCCGTCCTGGCGCTGCTACCGTGGCTGCACACCCGCTTTGCCCTCACCGCCGGCATCGCCGGCTCGATTGTGGTGGCGCGCCTCCTCACGCAGCCGCACCGGTGGCGGCAGCTGTCGCTGTTTCTCGCGGTGCCCGTGGTGTCGGCCGCGGGGTGGTTCCTCTTCTTCCAGCTGATCTACGGCACCCCCATGCCTTCGGCCCCCTACGGCGGCTACACGCAAAGCTCGCTGTCGCACTGGGGTCCGGGCATTCCCGGGCTGCTCTTTGATCAGCAGTTCGGGTTGTTTGCCACTGCGCCGGTGTTGCTGCTCGCCGTGCTGGGCCTCGGGTCGCTGGCACGGCAGTCGCCGCGGCTGGCCGTGGAAGTCGTGCTGCTCACCGTGCCGTATCTGCTGGCCGTCGCGGCCTATCGCATGTGGTGGGGCGGCTACAGCGCGCCTGCGAGGTTTCTGGTGGCCGTGCTGCCGGCACTCGCCTTGCCGATGGCGGCATGGTGGAAGGCGGGAGGCACCGCCCGGCGTGTCTTGACGGTGGCTCTGTTGCTGATCAGCCTCGCAAGCCTCGCCACCCGGGTCGTCATCGATGAGGGTGCGCTGATCTTCAACGCGCGTAACGGCAGTGACCTGCTGTTGTCGTGGCTCAATCCTCTCGTCAATCTGACGCTCGCGCTGTCAGCGCTGCATCGTGATGCGCCGGGTGCGGCCCTGGTCGACATCGTCATGTGGCTGGTGGCGTTGGGGACCCCGGCACTGCTGGTGTTGCGTCTGCCCGACCGCAGTCACCATCACTGGCTGGCGACCGGTGGCGCGCTGATCATCACCACGATGGTGTCGACCACGCTCGTGTGGGCACGCCACGGGGTGGTGTGGACCCCAGCGACAGCGGCTGCGGACATACTCGAGGTATTTGCAGATGGAAACGCCCGGCGGGTGTGGACCTCAGATGTCCCGACGCGCCTGCGCCGGGCCGGCGACCTGTTGCCGACGCTGATGCTCTCGACCAGCGAGCGCATCACCACGAGTCCGGGCGCCACACTGTTCTCGTCAGCGCGCGTGTCGGCTGGCGAGTATCGGCTCGTCAGTGCCAGCCGCACACCGGCCACCGGCACGCTCACCGTGACGATCGGGCGCTCCGATGCGCCGCTGCTGCGGCTGGATGCGGCCCGGCTGTCGCAGGGCGATGGTCTGCCGCTGACGCTGCCGCAGCGCGTCAATACCCTGGTCATCACCGGAGACGATGGGGCGAGACAGACGATCGCGCGGGTGCGGGTCAAGCCTGTGCGCGTCGAGGAGGGCGTCGTGCCCGGTGCCGTGGCCGTTCGCGCCGCGCGCTACGGCGCGGTGCAGGCATGGTTCCTCGACGACCGCGCATTTGTCGAGGCCCCGGGGTTCTGGACGCAGGGCCTCGACACGACGACGCTGGTGGCCGAGGCGCCGGATGCGGCGGGCGCTGCGCCCGTCATGCGTCTGCGCGCCGGACCCGTGGCCACGCGTGTGCAGGTGTCGGTGGGCGCCTCACAGACGTCTGTGTCCCTCGAACCCGGACAGACCCAGGACGTGACGCTGCGGTCCGAAGATGCTGCGGGCGACAGCCGACAGCGGTGGTCGGTGCGTCTTGCCACCGAGACCCAGTTTGTGCCGGCGCTGACGGATGCGGGTTCCGCCGATCTCAGACGGCTCGGGGTCTGGGTCGAGTTTCCGGTGCCCTGACCTGACGCGTGCCGTGCGCACGCCACGCACGCGACGCGAGTCCCGCCACCTCCCGAGCTGATGTCGTCGAATCGCGGCGTGCTCGGGTCTCGCCGTGCACACACACGCATGGTCAGTGCAGGGTCTTGCGGCTTGATGCGGCCTCCCGCGTACGAGGCACGGGCACAACAGGTGAGGGCGGCTAGAAGCGCACGACGCCGGAGAGGTAGAAGCCTGCAAACGTCAGCGAGCCGGTATCGAGGCGATTCCGATAGAACACGTCAATCGATCGGTAGCCCAGCGTGGCGCCGACGTTGTTTGTCGCATTTACCGTCGTATACACGTCATAGTCGAGATAGCGACCGCGATAGTTCTCATCGATCGATTCGGGAATGCGGAAGTACGACGCTTCGCCACCCACAGCGAGGAAGGGCAGGGGATAGAGCCGCACGACGCCGCCCAGTGTGGGAATGGGAGCGATGGCCGATGTGAATTCCGCCCCGATGCTTCGCGTGAGGCTGATATCGACGTCGGTGATCTTGACGTCGGTCAGAATGCCGAAGTAGCCGCGGTCGGCTCTGATGATGTCCACTTCATAGCCCGCGCGGTAGGTCTTGAAGGCGGCGCTGGTCTCGACGGTCGTGCCCGCGGCAAAGCGCTGTCCATTGAACACGAACGGCTTCGTGATTCTCGTGCTGGCGACATACTGAATCGGCACGCGCTCGAACCGCAGCTTGTGCCGTCCCGCCTTGAGCGTCGCATTGAGGCGCGTGAGGCGTTTCTGCGTGACGCCCAGGTCATTGACGAGATCGATGTCGGTGCCAGGAATTCCCAGCGACTCCGAGTTGATGACGATACCCGGCGTCGGGTTCCAGAGGCCGAAGGCCACTTCGAAGGTGTAGTTCTCGCCGACGGCTGCACGCGGACCGGGATTTGCCGGAGGCAGCGCCAGGATCGGCTGCGCCTCAACGGCGCTGCTGCCGGCCAGCAGCAATGCTGCCAGCGTCGGCAGCAGGGAGCGAGTAGTGAATGCCATGCGCACGAGCCTGTCGGAGGCGCCGGTTATGGTTTCTCGGTCGCAACGGCCGCGCGCTGGCTGCCGAGGCTCTCGGCCCACTTGGCCATCGCCTGGCCGAGAATCACGACCGCGCACACCATCATGGCGACGGTGCAGATGCTCAGCACATAACCCTGCACATGCGTGGCGGGATTCGGCCCGATCGCCAGAGGCCAGAAGTTGTCGCGCACGTTCAGGAAGCCGCCGTAGAGCGTATTGATCGACAGGAACGCCAGGGGCAGCATCGTCACCCACGCGTACTTGAACTTGCCCTCGTTGATGAGGATGGTCGTCGCCACGGCCAGGGCCACGGCGCCGAGCAGCTGATTGGCCACGCCGAACATCGGCCAGATGGTGTTGATGTTGCCGGTGTAGATGAAATAGGCCCAGCCCAGCACCAGCAGTGCCGTGGAGATCATCGCGCCGGGCACCCACTCCTTGTTGGCAAACGGTGCATAGGCCTTGCCGAGGAACTCCTGCAGCAGGAAGCGGCCGACGCGCGTGCCGGAGTCGATCGTCGTCAGGATAAAGAGCGCTTCGAACATGATCGCAAAGTGATACCAGTAGGCGAGCAGCCCCTGCATGCCAGGCATTGCCGCGAAAATCTGCGCCATGCCCACCGCCAGCGACACCGCGCCACCCGTGCGGCCCATCACGGTCTCACCGACCGCGGCTTCGATACCGGCCAGGTGCACCGGCGCCAGCTTTGCACCCTCGAACACCAGGTCGGCATACTGGGCGGCCGGCACGTTGATGGCGAAGTAGTCGCCGGGTTCCATGGCGCTCGCCGCGACGAGGGCCATGATGCCCACGAGGCACTCAATCAGCATCGCGCCGTAGCCGATGGGGCGAATGTCGGTTTCCTTGTCGACCATCTTCGACGTCGTTCCCGAACTGATCAGCGCATGGAAACCCGAGATGGCGCCGCAGGCAATCGTGATGAAGCAGAAGGGGAACAGCGGGCCGGGAATGATCGGGCCGCCGCCATTCACATACTGAGTCATCGCCGGCATCTTGAACTCGGGGTTGACCCAGATCACACCAAGCGCCAGGAAGAAGATCGTGCCGATCTTCGTGAACGAGCTGAGATAGCCGCGGGGAGACAGCAGCAGCCACACCGGCAGCACCGACGCGGCGAAGCCGTACACCGCGAGCGCAATGACAATCTCGGTGCGTGACAGATTGAAGAGGTTCGCAAACCAGCCTGTCGAGTGATTCAGCGGTTCGCCACCCGCCACGGCCGCCAGCAGGCCGATGACGCCGATCACCGTGGCTTCGGCGATACGCCCCTTGCGCCACACATACATCCAGAAGCCCATGAAGATACCGAGCGGAATCGTCATGGCAATCGTGAAGGTGCCCCAACGACTGTCAGCCAGGGCATTCACGACGTTGATGCCGAGACCGGCCATCGCGATGATCAGGATGAACAGGATGGCAATCGACGCCACGACACCTGCGGCGGGGCTGATTTCGTCGCGCACGATGTCGGCCAGCGATCGGCCACCGCGCCGTGTCGATGCCCATAGGATCATCGAGTCGTGCACCGCCCCCGCCAGCACCACACCCGCCACCAGCCAGGTGAGGCCCGGTGCATAACCGAACTGCGCCGCGAGCATCGGACCGACCAGCGGACCTGCGCCGGTGATCGCGGCAAAGTGATGCCCGAACAGCACCCAGCGGCTGGTCGGATAGTAGTTGGCTCCGTCGTAGTTCGTATGCGCTGGCGTCACTCGCGCATCGTCGAGCATCCAGATCCTGGTGGCGATGAAGGCGCTGTAGTAGCGATAGGCGATCGCCAGGATCCCGAGCACCGGGACGACGACGTAGAGTGCATGCATAGCGCGGGATGATATCAGCGTTTGGGCTGGGATGAACTCGTCAACTGCTGGAGATGTGGCAGCAGTCTGTCAGGGGGAGGTGACGCTCTGTCCCGGCTCCCAGCCGCGACGCAGCACGGTGACCGTCACCGGGCGACGGCCGAAGTCGAGCGCCTCGTAGCAACTCCATATGTAGAGGTCGACGCGGTAGCCTTTCACCCCGGGGCCGGTGTCGAGCACCACCCACAGTCCGTCTGTACGCGCATCGGTTCCATCGATTCGGATAATCGATCCGAGCGGCAGCACCCGCGGATCAGCCGCGGCGGTGCCGGTGACGACGGCGGTGCCGGCCCTCGTGGTGGTGCCCTTGCAGTACGCGGTAGCGGTGAAGATGGCCGATTCGCCAGGACCCAGAATCGAGCCGTTGGCGGTGCTGTCCACGGTGGCCCCGTCGCGCGGGCCTCGGGCGATGGTCTGCGACAGGAAGACCAGGGCCAGTGCAACGAGGGCAGTGGTCAGCACTTGCCAGACGAGTGACCGGGGATGGAACGCCATGGTCCTCGCCGGTCAGGGGTGAAAATGCTCGAAGCCCGAGGGCAGGGGCATGTCAACGCCCCCCTCCGAGAGCACGAGTGTGCGCGCGCGTGTCAGTGTGCCGATGCGGGTGAGGGGCAGATCGGTGACCTGTCGTCGCAGATGCCGAAGTCGTCCCCCCCAACGGGTCGGCACCGCCAGCAGCAGTTCATAATCTTCGCCGCCGCTCAGCGACACGCGCACCGGGTCGACGCCCTGACCTGTCCACCAGCGATGAGCATCGGGCTCGACCGGCACCGCCGCTGCGTCGATGCGCGCGCCGCATCCCGAGGCCTCAGCCAGTTGTGTGACGGCCGCACCGAGTCCGTCACTGAGATCGATGAGTCCGCGTGCGGCACGGTGCGCCGACACGGCAGCCCCCAGGCGCACACGAGGCGTCGGCCGGTGCAGACGTGCAGCCAGTGCCTCCGACGGCGTGTCTCCGGCCTCGAGCATCGCGAGGGCCGCGTGTGCACCGCCGATGGTGCCGCTCAGCCAGAGTTCGTCGCCAGGATACGCGCCGGCCCGCGTGATGAACTTGCGCTGGCCGACCTCTCCCCCGACCGTCATGTCAACGACCACAGGTCCGGGGCTGCGTGTGACGTTGCCGCCGGCGACGCTCACGCCGTGCCGCGTGGCCAGTGCCGACAGACCGTCGACGAGACCATCCACAAAATCAACCGCCGTATCTGCGGGCAGCACCAGTGACAGCAGGGCCCAACGGGGCAGTGCTCCCATGGCAGCGACATCGCTCAGGTTGACCGCGAGGGCCTTGTGGCCGATCGACTGCGCGGTGCACCACCCGCGCGAGAAATGCACACCCTCCACGAGCGCATCGGTCGTCAGCACCTGCAGGGCGCCGCGACCGGGCCGCACAAGGGCGGCGTCATCGCCAGGTCCGACAACGAGCGAGGAGGATGGACGTGGAAGCCGAGTGCGCAGACGGGCGATCAGGGCCCGTTCGCCGAGGTCACCCGTGGTCACAGAGAGTGTCCCGCCCTGCCGTGTGGGGAGGATTGCTGAACCTGCGGTAGCAGGTGGAGCTGCTGTATACGCCACGCTTCAGGCTTCCTCTCGACGGAGGCATGCGCACCACGCGGCTGTCGCAACTCGCTTGGAAGATACATTGGCTCAGACAAGCCTCCGGAAAACCATCACGAACAGCGCAGGACCCTCCGAGCTTAGTGCCTGAAGGCAGGCGGGTCAAGCGCACGCCGCCGCCTGGGTCAGTCGGTCGCTGGCGGTTCGAGGGCGATCGCCTGATCGACGAGGTGCTCGAGCGCACCGGCCCGTTCGGCCAGCGCCGACTGCGCGTCGTCGCTGTCGACGCGGGCCCGGAAGAACTCATCCGTCACATTGAGTGCCGCCAGAATCGCGATGGACAGCATGTCAGCGGTCGGTGCCGACCGCGACACTTTCTGGATCTGCTCGTCCACGTGCGCCGCCAGGCGCTGCACGTAGGCGGCGTCCAGTGACGTGCGAATCGGGAACTGCTGTCCCTGAATCTCAACCGTCACGACAGCGGTGGGGCCAGACGCCATACGCCCCGACCTACAGGGGCAGGGCGTCGAGCTGCTCGAGCATCTCGGCCACGCGCCCGCGCATCTTGTCGCGCTCGTCGCGCAGGGCGGCCGCTTCTGCTGCGGCCGATGTGCCGGCCTCGAGCTGCACGCGCAGCGTGTCGAGTTCCTGCTGCAGCCGCGCGTTCTCATCGGCCAGGCGGCCCTGTTCCAGCCGCAGTCGGCCAATGTGGGCCACCAGCGTTCTGATCTTGTCTTCGAGCCGGTCGATGGGTTCCAGTCGGGCGGTGGTCGGCGTGGTCACGCGAAGGTCTCTCTTTCAGCAATAGGGGGCGCGCACCTAGCGACGGACAGCGCCCAGCGATGTGTGCAGCACACGCACCACGTCATCGGTGGCCGTGTCGACGTCGGTGTCGGTCAGCGTGCGTTCGCGCGACTGATACGTCAGCCGCAGCGCGAGGCTGACCTTGCCCTCAGGAATTCCTTTCCCCTGATAGCGATCAAACTCGACGACGCTCACGAGCGTGTCGGGAGCCTCGGAGAGGATGGTGCCACGAACCTCGGCCGCCGACAAGTGTTCGTCAAGCAGCAGCGCCACGTCGCGTGCGGCCGCAGGGAAGCGCGGCAGGGGCTGCGCCATGCGCAGGGCTCCGCCGTGGCGCGAGAGGGCATCGAGATCGAGTTCGGCAACGAAGGTGGCCTCGTGCCCCGGCAGGTCGTGGCCGTCGCACACTGCAGCCGTCACCTGACCGAGTAGGCCCACGACGGTGCCGGCCAGTCGCAGGGTCGCCACCCGTCCGGGCACCAGCACGGCCGATGCGAGATCGTGTGCGTCGGGCAGGTCGCACGTGACCGGTGCATCGAAGGTGTCGGCGAGGTGCTCGACGACGCCTTTCAAATCGAAGAAGTCAACGTCGCGCCGCTGACCCGACCAGTGATCGGGCGTCGCCAGGCCGGTCCACGCGAGGGCAAGCGCGCGCGATTCCCCCGAGGGTGAGAAGCGCGTCCCGAGCTCGAAGAGCTGCACATCGCGGCGGCCGTGCCGACGGTTATGGCTGACCGCGGCCAGCAGGCCCGGCAACAGGCTCGGGCGCATGACCGCAAAGGTTTCCGACAGCGGATTGGCGAGCGCCACGGGCACGGCACTTCCCTGAAAGGGGCTGGCGTGCCGGGCGTCAATGAACGCGAAGCTGATGGCTTCCGAAAAGCCGCGGGCCAGGGCGATGCGACGGGCCCGCTGGTCGCGGGCGATGCGCGGATCGGAGGGGGACGGTGCCTGCTGCACGCCGGGGAAGGTGCTCGGCAGGTGTTCGAATCCGAAGTGGCGGCCGATTTCTTCGATGAGGTCGACGTCGCGGTGCTGATCGACGCGCCATCCCGGCGCGGTCACCATCCAGCCATCGCTCACGGGGGTGGCGTGGAAGCCGAGGGCGGCCAGCATGCGTTCGACGTCGGCGTCCGGCACGTCCATGCCCAGCAGGCCGGCGATGCGCGGCTGCACCAGGTGCACCGGATGCGGCGCATACGGCTCGGGATAGACATCGATGAACGGCGCGGTGATGCGGCCGGCCCCCGTCTGCTCGAGCAGCTCGCCGGCCCGGGCCATGGCCACGGTGGCCGCCGTCAGATCGGCGCCGCGTTCAAAGCGCATCGATGCCTCGCTGCGCAGGCCCAGGGCCTTGCTGGTGGCGCGCACCGACTGGGGCTTGAACCACGCGGCCTCGAGCACGATGCGTGTGGTACCGGCATGCACTTCCGAATCGGCTCCGCCCATCACGCCCGCCACGGCACTGGCCCGTGCGGCATCGCCAATGACCAGCATGTCGGCACGCAGCGTGCGTGCCTTGCCGTCGAGCGTAGTCAGGGTCTCCTGCTCGGCCGCCCGACGCACCACGATGGCGGGCCCGGCCAGGCGATCGTGATCGAACGCATGCATCGGATGGCCGAGCTCGAGCAGCACATAGTTTGTGATGTCAACGACGTTGCTGATCGGGCGCACGCCACAGGCGGTAAGGCGGTCGGCCAGCCACTCGGGGGAGGGGCCGATGCGCACATCCGCCACGGCACCGACATAGCGCCGGCACAGTTCGGGCGCGTCGATCCGGATGGGAATCCCGGGCGCGCCCTCTGCCGGCGCGGTGTGCGTCTGGATGGCGTTGGCCAGTCGCCCGTGCGGCTCACGGAACGGCAGCTGGAACACCACGGCAATTTCACGCGCAATGCCGGCGACCGACATGCAGTCCGGTCGGTTGGCCGTGACATCGAAGTCGAGTAGCCAGTCGTCGCCCTGGGCCTCGAGGCCTTCGAGTGCCAGGCCGCGCAACGAGAGCCGGCGGCCGATGTCCTCGGCCGACTCGGTCACGTCGACAAACTCACGAATCCACGACAGCAGCACTTTCATCGGCCGAATTGCTCCAGGAATCGCAGATCGTTCTCGTAGAAGAGGCGGATGTCTTCCACGCCCCATTTGAGCAGCGCCACACGCTCGATCCCCATGCCGAACGCGAAGCCGGTGATCTCGGCCGGGTCGTAGCCGACCGCTTCAAAGACGGCCGGGTGCACCATGCCGCTCCCGAGGATTTCGATCCAGCCGGTGCGCTTGCACATGGCGCAGCCGGCGCCCTGACACCGGATGCAGCGGATGTCGACTTCGGCGCTGGGTTCCGTATAGGGGAAGAAGCTGGGGCGGAAGCGCACCTGCTGGCCGTCGCCGAAGAGGGCGGTGGCCATCGAGGTGAGCGTGCCCTTCAGGTCGGCGAGCGTGATGCCGCGGCCCACGACCAGGCCTTCGACCTGATGAAACATCGGGGTGTGGGTGAGGTCGAGATTGTCACGCCGATAGACCGGGCCGATGGCCACGAGGCGTACTGGCGGCTCGTGGCGTTCCATCTGGCGAATCTGCATCGCCGAGGTGTGCGTGCGCAGCAGTGTCAGCGGCTGCGGCGTGCGCGGGGCGCGACCGCGCGTCGGCGGCGGTGCGTCAGGCGGCGCGATGGGCGTGGCGAGGTAGAGCGTGTCCTGCATGTCACGCGCCGGATGCTCGGCGGGCATGTTGAGGGCTTCGAAGTTGTGATAGTCGTCTTCGATTTCGCCGCCCTCGAGCACCTGATAGCCGAGGCGGCTGAAGATGTCGCCAATCTGCTCGCGGATCAGGCTCAGCGGATGGCGGAAGCCGAGGGCTGGCTGTCGGCCGGGCAGGGTGATGTCGACCGCGCCCTCGGGGCGCCTGGTGGCGGCCAGCGCCGTGTCGCGCTCGGCCAGGGCCTGCTCGATGTGGCGCTTGAGGTCGTTGGCGCCACGTCCGAGGGCCTTCTTGTCGGCTGGTGCAGCGGAGGCCAGCCGGTCCATGAAGGCTGCGACCCAGCTGCCGCTGCGCGCCAGCCAGCGGTGCCGCAGGTCGCGCAGGGCGGCCTCGGTGGCAATGCCCTGCAGTTCCTCGTCAAAGACCGCGCGGGCGCGGTCGGGGCCAATCGAAGGGTCGATATGCATCGGCTTGATGATACAGAAAGGGCCTCGCGCGGGTGGCGCGAGGCCCTGTCACACTCGTGAAGACCGGTGGCCGGCCCCGGGAGGCTGCCGGCCCGGTGACTCAGGCGGCCTTCGACTTGACCTGCTGCACCAGCGCGGCAAACGACGCCGGCTCGCGGGCGGCCAGCTCGGCCAGGCTCTTGCGGTCGAGCTCGATGCCTGCCATCTTGAGGCCGTTCATGAACACGCTGTAGGTGAGGCCATGCTCGCGCACGGCGGCGTTGATGCGCACCACCCACAGGCTGCGGTAATCGCGCTTCTTGCGCTTGCGTCCCACATACGCGTAGACGCCCGCCTTTTCGGCGGCTTCCCGCATGAACTTGTACAGCTTGCTCTTGTTCTGGAAGTAGCCCTTCGTCAGTTTGCTCAGCTTCTTGCGCTTCTGACGACGAACCACTCCACGCTTGACGCGCGGCATGTCTGCTCCTGTTCGCAGTGGCTGGGGGGCCGTGTCTCACGGCACTTGGGTCCGTTCCGCAGGAAACGGGTCGGCACAGGATGCTGCAGCAGAAATGCCCCAGACTGCGGGCTACAGCGTACCGACAACTGGTGATGCCTCGCCACGCGAGGCACCACGCGTGGCGCTAGTAGGGCAGCATCCGGTGCAGCTTCGGCGCATCGGCGTCGGACACCACTTCGGTGCCGCGCATCTGGCGCTTGCGCTTGCTGGCCTTGCTGGTGAGGATGTGGCGCTTGAACGCCGCCGCCCTGGTGATCTTGCCGCTGCCGGTCTTCTTGAACCGCTTGGCGGCGCCGCGATGAGTCTTGAGCTTCATAATTCTTGTACGTCTCCCTCTGGTGCCTGGTCCTCTGCACGCGCCACGGTCTTGCGCGGGGCAGCCCCGCGCTTGGCCGCGAGGATGGTGTGCATCTGGTTGCCTTCCTGACGGGGCATCGTCTCGGGCATGGCCACGTCGACCAGCTCCTCAAGCAGCCGCATCAGAATCCGATGGCCGATTTCCGGATGCGCCATTTCGCGTCCCCGGAAAAACACCGTCGCCTTGACCTTGTCGCCCTCAGCCAGGAAGCGCTCGATGTGCTTCTTCTTGAACTGATAGTCGTGCTCGTCCACCTTCGGACGGAACTTGATTTCCTTGACCTCGATCACCTTCTGGTGCTTCTTGGCCTCGCGCGATCGCTTCTGTTCCTGATACTGATACTTGCCGTAGTCCATGATCCGGCAGACCGGCGGCATGGCGGTGGGCGAAATCTCGACCAGGTCGAGCCCCTTCTGCCTCGCGATGGCCAGGGCCTGAGGCGGGGGCATAATGCCGAGCTGCTGGCCCGTGTCGTCAATCACGCGGATTTCACGGACACGGATGCGCTCGTTGATGCGCAGGCGGTCGTCCCGGCGTCCCGGGCGGTTACGGTCGAAGGCGATAGTGGTCCTCCATTGACAAAGACGTTCAGGATACCTGCTTCCGGGCAACCTCGGCAAGGGCCTCGTGCACAAACGTGGCCACTGGCCGGGCTCCGAGGTCGCCCTGTGCGCGGCTGCGGACAGCGACGGCCCCGTCGGCCGCCTCGCGGTCGCCGATCACCAGCATGTAGGGCACCTTCTGCAGCTGGGCGTCGCGAATCTTGAGGTTGACCTTCTCCTGCCGCTCGTCGACGGTCGCTCGCAGCCCTGCGGCCGCCAGCCTGGCCTGCACCTGACGGGCATAGTCGAGGTGCCGGTCGGCAATCGGCAGCACGGTCGCCTGCACCGGCGCCAGCCAGAGCGGAAATGCCCCGGCGAAGTGCTCGATGAGAATCGCCATGAACCGTTCGAAGCTGCCGAAGATCGCCCGGTGAATCACCACCGGCCGATGCTCGGCATTGTCGGCCCCCACGTAGCGCAGATCGAAGCGCTGCGGCAGCTGATAGTCGAGCTGAATCGTGGCGCACTGCCACTTGCGGCCCAGCGCATCGGTCACGTCAAAGTCGATTTTCGGCCCGTAGAACGCGCCGTCGCCCTCATTGACCACATACGCCTGGCCGGCCTGCTCGAGCGCGGCCTTCAGCGACGCCTCGGCGTGATCCCACGTCGCCACCTCGCCGAGGAACTCGGCGGGGCGCGTCGACAGCTTGGCCGAGTAAGGCAGGCCAAAGTCGCCGTATACGCGCTGAATGAGCTTCAGCAGCGCCTCGACTTCCGAGGCAATCTGATCTTCCGCCACAAAGCAGTGTGCATCGTCCTGCGAGAACTGACGCACGCGCGTCAGCCCTGACAGCGTGCCTGAGGCTTCGTTGCGGTGCAGCGGTGTCTGCTCGTGGTAACGCAGCGGCAGGTCGCGATAGCTGCGCTTCTCGGCGCCGAACACGAGCATGTGACCGGGGCAGTTCATGGCCTTGAGGCCCATCTCCTCGCCGTCGCGCGACTCGACGAGGAACATGTTCTCGCGGTAGTGCGTCCAGTGCCCTGAGGTCTCCCACAGCGCCTTGTTGAACACAATGGGAGTCTTCACCTCGACGTAGCCGGCGGGGAAGAGCACGTCGCGCATGTAGTCGGCCAGCGTGTTGTAGAGCGTGGCCCCCTTGGCGAGCCAGAACGTCGAGCCGGGCGCCCACGGGTGGAACGTGAACAGCCCCAGTTCCTTGCCGAGCTTGCGGTGGTCACGGCGCTTGGCTTCCTCGATGCGGGCCAGGTGCTCGTCGAGTTCCTTCTGGGTGAAGAACGCCGTGCCGTAGATGCGCTGCATCGGCTGGTTCTTCGCGTCGCCCTTCCAGTACGCGTTTGACGTGGCCGTCAGCTTGAACGCCTTGAGCCGGCCGGTCGACGGAACATGGGGCCCGACACAGAAGTCGAGGAAGGTCTCACGATCGCGGATGGTGTAGCACGACACATGCGACTGCCCGACGGTCTTCTCTTCGATAAGCTGCACCTTGAGCGGCTCACCCCGCTGACGGAAGAAGGCGATGGCCTCGTCGCGCGGCCACGCCTGCCGCTCGTAGACGAAGTCGCTGTCGGCGAGCTCGCGCATCTTGGCTTCAATGGCCGCGAGGTCTTCAGGCACGAATGGCCGTCCGACGACGAAGTCGTAGAAGAAGCCCTCGTCGGTCGGGGGACCGATGCCGCACTGCACGTCGGGGAAGAGCGCCGTCACCGCAGCGGCCAGCAGGTGCGCGGTCGAGTGCCGGTAGACCTCGAGGGCTTCAGGGCTCTTGTTCGTGACGAACCGGACGGGGGCGTCTTCGGTGAGCGGATGGGTCAGGTCCACCATGCGGTCGCCGACCCACGCGACACAGGCGGCCTCCGCCAGCCGGGGAGAAATCATCTCGGCCACGACGCGCACGGGCGCGCCAGCCTCGACCTGCTTGTGAGAGCCGTCGGGAAGGGTGATGGTGACCTGACTCATGGGTGAACGGCCGGTGAACGGACGATGAAAAGTCTGGTAGGCACGGGCAGACTCGAACTGCCGACCTCCTGCGTGTCAAGCAGGCGCTCTAACCAACTGAGCTACGCGCCTAGACGGTTCCGGGGGAACGTCGAACAAAGCAGGAGTATATCACGCGCCCGGCGACGCAGGTGGTGCAGGAGACTCGGCGGTCAGGGCCTTCTCGAGAATGGGATCGCCCGTTGGCGGCGTAACCCCGAACTCAACGGTCGGTTGCGCGACGGCCACGTCGGGTGAGAGGCCGCGGGCGCTGATCGCGGCACCTCCCGGCATCAGATAGCGCTGATAGGTCAGCAGCAGACCGCTGCCGTCGGGCAGCGGCACCAGTTTCTGGCGGGACGCGCGCCCCAGTGTGCGTTCACCGACGAGGGAGGCGCGCGTGTTGCCGTGCAGCGCAGCGGCAAACACTTCGGCCGCACCCGATGTGCCGTTGTCGGTCATCAGCACCACGGGCAGGGCAATGCTGCTGTCCCCCCCGGAGGCGGCGACCGCGACCTTCTCGGCGTCGCGTTCCTGCCGAAAGCCGAGCGTGCCGCTGCGCACGAAGAGGCGCGCGACGGGCAGGGCGGCGTCGAGGTCACCCGTGGCCGTGCCCCGCAGGTCGATGAGCAGACGCGTCGCCCCGGCCTTGCGCAGGGCTGCCACCTCGCGGGTCAGCTGCGAGGCCGTGTCGGCAGTGAATCCGGGAATCCGCACCAGCCCCGCACCGGGTGCGGCGATGCGACTGGTCACGGCCGGCGCCTTCAGCGCCGCGCGGGTCAGCATCACATCATGCGGGTCGACCGCAGTGCCGCGCAGCACGGTGAGCCGTACCGTGGAACCGGGCGCACCGCGCAGCAGGCGCATACCCTCGAACACCGACGTGTCGCGGGTCGATTGCCCGTCGATGGCGCGGATGTAATCACCCGGCTGCAGGCCCGCCTGCGCGGCCGGTGAGCCATCGATCGCGGCGATGACCCGCAGGTAGTACTGGCGCGTCAGTTCGATGCCGGTGTCGCCGACCGGCGGAGCCGCCTTCCGCTGAAAGGCGGCGACCTGCGTCTTGTCGAGGTAGGCCGAGTCGGGATCGAGGCCGTCCGCCAGTCCGTGCATGGCGCCGTGCATGACGCGATCGACGTCCACCTGTTCGACGTAGCTGCGCGAAATCAGCGAGACCACGTCTTCGAAAATCCGCAGGTGCTCGTAGGTCGACGGCACTTGCGCCGCCATGGTGCGGGCGAGCCAGCCGCCCACCACGAAGAAGAGGGCCACTGGCACCGACAGCACCAGCACGAGAGCACGACTGCGGCGCGGCACCATGAGATGTCTTCATTCTAGAGGAAACCTCCGCCGCCGCAACCACGCAATTGCTAAGATCCCCGTATGGACCCTTCCACGCCACCGGCCCCGTCGCTCGTGACCCGCGGCGAACTCTATGGCCTGATGCTGGCCGCCTGGCTGGGCAGCACGTTCGTGCTCACCGCGCTGCCTGCGCTGCTCGTTCCCCGATTCGGCATCCCGGGCGGCATGGGCGCCAGCTATGCGCTGGTCTTCCTTTCCCTGCAGCCGCTGCAGCAGGTCATGCAGCGCGCCTTCGGTCCGGGGGCGGCGCTGATGCGCGGACTCGGGGTGTTTGTCGCGGCCGCGGCTGTGGCCGTCTATCTGCGCGGCCTGCTGGCGGGCCTGCCTCCCGCCTGAACGCGCGCCGGGGCCATCGGACAGCGTCGTGCGGATTCTCGGCATCGACTACGGCGAGCGCCGTCTCGGACTGGCGCTGAGCGACGCCTCCGGCATGCTCGCGTCGCCCTGGAAGATGGTGCCGCGGCCTCCCGACGCATCTGCGGCAGTAGCGCTGGTCGCCCGGATCGTTGACGACCTGCAGCATGACGATGACTCACTGCATGGCGTGGTCATCGGATGGCCGCGCCGGCTCGACGGCAGTGCCACCCACATGACCGCGCCCACCGAAGCGTTTGCGGCAGCGCTGCGCGGCGTGGTGTCGGTGCCTGTGACCCTGCAGGACGAACGGCTCTCGAGCCACGAAGCCGAGGCCCGATTAATCGAACGGGGCGAGCGTGACTGGAAGCGCCGGAAGGCGCGCATCGACGCCGAGGCGGCCGCCATCATCCTGCAGGATTTTCTCGATCATCGTTCGTGAGGAGTGCCGATGCGTCGCTGGATGGGGCTGCTGTTCGTGCTGGCGGTGATAGTGGTGGGTGGCGCAGCGGCGGCGCTGCGCACCGTCGACACGCCGTTTCGAGGCTACGAAGGTCCCGAGCAGTTCGTCGACATCGCACCGGGCACGGGCACCGCGGCCATCGGCGACCAGCTGGCCCAAGCGGGGGTCGTGTCGCATCCCCTGGTCTTCCGTCTGGCCCTCTGGCGCACCGGCCAGGCGCGGGCGCTGAAGGCCGGCGATTATCAGTTCACGCGGCCTCTCAGTGCACGCGACGTCGTCGGTCAGCTGGCCCGCGGCGAGGTGTATGCGCGCACCATTACCTTCCGCGAAGGGCTGACGCTGCGTGAGATGGCCAGGCACTTCAGTGCGCAGGGCTTCGGCACCGCCGAAGATTTTCTCGAGGCCGCCAGCGCGACCGCGCTCATCAGCGACCTCGATCCGGAGGCCACCGATCTCGAGGGCTATCTGTTTCCCGACACGTATGCGCTGCCGCGTCGCGCCTCGGCCGCCGACCTCATCGTCCGGATGGTCACCCTGTTCCGACGGCACTACGACGGCCCGCTCTTCCAGACCGTGCGGGAGGCCGGCTTGACCACGCGGCAGGTGGTAACCCTCGCCTCGCTCGTCGAGAAAGAAACCGCACGGGCGGACGAGCGGCCGCTCGTGGCCGCGGTCTACCGGAACCGCTGGACGATCGGGATGGGCATGCAGGCAGATCCCACGGTGATCTACGCCCTCGTGCAGCGTGGGACGTACTCGGGAAATCTGACGCGCGCTGATCTGCAGGTCGATTCGCCCTACAACACCTATCGGTATCGGGGGCTACCCCCCGGGCCCATCGCGGCCCCGGGACTGGCCGCGCTGCAGGCAGCTGTGCACCCGGCCGACGTGTCGTATCTGTATTTCGTCAGCAGGAACGACGGCTCGCACGTCTTCGCCGACACCCTCGACGAGCACAATCGCAACGTGCAGCGGTGGCAGGTCGAGTACTTCCGGCAGCGACGGCAGGCCAATCAGCCGTCACGCTGAGGGGCGCAGTGCTCAGCGCTGGTGCCAGCCGAGCTTTTCGCGGAGCACGTCGAAGTAGCTGCGCCCCGATGCGCGCACGAGCCGCAGCGGACGCGGTGCGCGTCCCACCACAATATCGGTCCCGCCCGGCACATCGAGGGTGGTCTGCCCGTCGAAGGTGACCAGCATGCGGTCGGCCTGTTGGGCCGACGTCATCCGCACCCGCACATCACGCTCCGCGGGAATGACGATGGGGCGGTTACTGAGGGTGTGCGGGGCAATCGGCGTCAGCACCAGCGCATCCATGGCCGGATGCACGATGGGGCCTCCCGCCGAGAGGTTGTAGGCCGTGGAACCGGTCGGGCTGGCGACGATGAGGCCATCGGCGCGAATCGTGGTGACGAACTGGTCCCCGACCCACACGCCCAGTTCAAGCATCCGCGCGCCCGAGGGACGGCTGAACACCATATCGTTGAGGGCGACGTGGCTGGCCATCGCGGTGCCCAGACTGCGGGCCCGCAACAGCATCCGCTCGTCGTGGGTGGCCGAACCGGCAATGACAGCGTCGAGCGAGGTGAACAGTTCCGGTCGGGTGATTTCCGTCAGGAACCCCAGCGACCCGAAGTTGACCCCCAGCAGCGGGATGTCGACGTTGGCCGCTGCGATGCGACCGGCCATGCCGAGCAGCGTCCCGTCGCCGCCCAGCACCAGCACCACGTCGACGGTGCGGGGCAGGTCGTCGGCCGAGGAGACCCAGCGGTCTTCGGCGGGGGGCAGCAGCGCCGCCGCCGCATCGCTCCAGACCACCGAGATACGACGCCGCGCCAGCTACTGCTCGAGGGCCTGCAGCGTATCGCCCGCATCGGCGAGCCCGGGTTTGGTGACGACGCCGATGGTCATGCGCGACTCCCGAGCAGCATCAGAAATTCACGGTTGCCCTGCGCACCCGTGATGGGTGAGTCGGTCAGGCCCAGGCGCTCGAGACCGGCCTCGACAGCGGCCGCCGTGACCGACGCCACGACACGCTCGTGCACGGCCGGATTCGTGACGACGCCGTGCTTGCCGACGTCTTTCCGTCCAGCCTCGAACTGCGGCTTGACGAGGGCGACGACACGGGCGCCCGGTGCCATGAGTTGTGGCAGCACCGGAAAGATCAGGGCGAGGCCAATGAACGACACATCGATCGACATGATGTCGACGCCTGGACCGACGTCGGGCAGGTCGGCGCGCGTGAGATGACGGGCATTGCAGCCCTCGATGACCGTGACCCGCGCGTCGCTGCGAATCTTCCAGTGCAACTGGTTGTGGCCGACATCAAGCGCGATCACATGGCGCGCCCCGCGCTGCAGCAGCACGTCCGTGAATCCACCGGTCGACGCCCCGATATCGAGGGCCAGGGCCCCGGTGACATCGAGGCCGAAGGTGTCGAGGGCGTGCACCAGCTTCAGGCCACCGCGGCTGACCCAGGGATGGTCGGGGCCGATCACGCGCACGTCGGCATGGACGTCGATCATCGTCCCGGCTTTCTGCGCCCCGTGTCCGTCGACATCCACCTGGCCTGCTAGGATCAGGGCGCGGGCCTTCTCGCGTGACTCAACGAGGCCGCGGTGCACGAGCAGCGCATCGAGGCGCATGCGCGCAACCTTCACGCGCGACGCTCCACGACCCACGTGGCCAGTGGCTGCAGGTAGCGCCCGTCGACGGCCGCCGCCGCCAGCGCATCACCCGCACGCACCAGGCAGTCGGCCGCACGCTGTCTCGCCCCGTCGACGCCGTAAAAGCCCACATAGGTGGGCTTGCCCGAGGCCGCGTCCTTGCCTGCGGTCTTGCCCAGCTCGACCGACGCGCCCTCGACATCGAGAATGTCGTCGACAATCTGGAATGCCAGCCCGATGGCCGAGGCGTAGGTGTCGAGATGCGCTAGTGTCGAGGCATCCGCACCGCCGAGGATCGCTCCGGAGGCGACGGCGGCGCGAATCAGCGCGCCAGTCTTCCGGGCGTGCATGTCGGTCAATCCATCGGCATCGAGCATCGGCCGTGACACCTCCTGCGGCGCGCTGGTCTGGGCGGGCACAGGTCGATGTGACGGGTCGTGCGCCAGATCGATGGCCTGACCGCCGGCCATGCCGACAGGCCCGGCCGCATCGGCGATGACACGCAGGGCCCTGACGACGCGGACGGCGAGGTCCGGCGTCATCTCGTCTGAGGCGCGCGCCAGCGTGGCAAACGCCTCGGCCTGCAGGGCATCGCCGGCGAGGATGGCCATGCCTTCACCGAATACCACATGCGACGTCGCCCGCCCGCGCCGCATGGCATCGTCATCCATGGCCGGCAGGTCGTCATGAATCAGCGAGTAGGTGTGGATCATCTCGACGGCGCAGGCGGCCGGCATGGCGGGCGCCCAGGCATCGGGACCGAACATCTGGCGCGTGGCTTCACACGCGGCCAGGGCCAGCAGGGGCCGCAGGCGTTTGCCACCGCCCAGCAGCGAGTAGCGCATCGCCTCGATGATGACGGGGGGGGCGGGCGAGTGCGCCAGCACACGGGCGAGCGACGCGTCGACGGCCTGCCGCCGGACCTCGAGATAGGCGTCGAGCGACACCAGCAATCAGTCGCCCTCGTCTGCGTCGGCGAGGCCGAGCGTGTCGGGTGCCGCGGTGATGTCGCCACGTTCATTCAGCACCTCGATGCGCCGTTCCGCCGCCTGAAGCCGGTCGTGACAGTAGCGCGAGAGCACGACGCCGCGCTCATACAGTGCCAATGAGGTTTCGAGGGGAAGGTCACCGTCTTCCAGCCGCTTGACCACCGACTCGAGTTCGGCGAGGGCGGTTTCAAAATCTCGGATGCTGCCGTCCATCGGTGTGCTCCATTCTAACTGTCACCAGAGGCATCGGCGGGCTCGACGCGTGCGACGAGCTCGCCGGTGCCGAGCGTCACGCGCACGGCGTCACCGGGCTGCACATCACTCGCGGCGCGAATCACGCGTCGCCGCGCGCCGTCCCAGCACACGGCATAGCCACGACCGAGCACGCCGAGCGGACTCAGGGCGTGCAGGTGTGCGGCACTCCGCTCAATCTGTCGCCTGACGCGCTGCTGGCGGGCCTCGATGCCGGCACGGAGCCGGGCATCCAGACCCGCGAGGGCCGTCTGCCCGCGTGCCAGCCGGTGGCGGGGGTCGTGGTGCGCCACGAGCCGCGTGGCCAGCGCGAGCCGGCGCTGGCGAGTCGTGACCGACAGGCGCACGGCGCGGTCGGCAGTGGCCAGCAGGTCATCGAGCCGACGGGCCCGGAGTGCCAGCCGGAGGGGCAGCCCCGCGAGTGCCGGATGTGCCGAGGCCCGGTGTGTGCGATGGGCCTCGCGGGCGAGGCGGGCAGCCATCGACGACGAGAGGCGCTCGCGCCAGCGGCGAATCTGTGCGGCAAATTCATCCGATTTCTGCAGCACCAGTTCGGCGGCCGCCGACGGAGTGGGGGCCCGAAGGTCGGCCACAAAATCGGCGATGGTGACGTCGGTCTCATGGCCCACCGCCGAGATGACGGGCACCGGCGAGGCGGCGATGGCCCTGGCCACGACTTCCTCGTTGAAGGCCCACAGGTCTTCGAGCGAGCCGCCCCCCCTGCCCACAATCACCACGTCGACCGCGTCAACACGCGTGAGGCGCGCGAGGGCCTGGGCAATGTCGGCCGCCGCGCCGTCGCCCTGCACCCGCGAGTGCGCAATGAGTACCTGCGCCCTCGGATGACGCCGCAGCAGCACCGTGAGCATGTCGCGGATGGCGGCGCCGTCGAGCGACGTGACCATGCCGATGCGACGCGGCAGGGCCGGCAGCGGGCGCTTGCGGGCCTGCGCGAACAGGCCCTCGTCCTGCAGCCGCTGCTTGAGCTGCTCGAACGCGAGTTGCAGCGCCCCGGCGCCGCGAGGTTCCATGTGCTGGGCGACCAGCTGATACTCGCCCTTGGCTTCGTAGACGCTGAGCGACCCGCGCACGAGCACCTGCATGCCGTCCTGAGGCACAAAGCGCAGGCGGCTCACGTGTGTGCGGAACATGACGCCCCTGATCTGGGCGGTCGCATCCTTCAGTTGGAAGTAGTAGTGCCCGGATGACCAGATACGGCCGTTCGATATCTCGCCGTCGACCCAGACATCCGGATAGCCCGTCTCGAGGCGGGCACGCAGTTCGGCCGTCAGAGCCGCCACCGACAGCACCCGGCGCCGGCTGGCGGCGGCAGGTGGTGCGGGTGGAGATACAAGTGCGGGAGGCTGTGCAGGTGTCGGGCGTGCGGACGCCGCCGCCGCGGAGACCCGCGGCGATGGCGTGCGCCCTCGGGGTGTGCGGGGCACTGCGGGGACGTCGTCCGCCGCGTCATCATCGAACGGCAACGGTGTCATGCCGGCGGTCCCTCGACGTTGAGACGGGCGACATCGGCGTCGCTCATCGCCACGCGGGTGATGGTCGAGGCGCGTCCCGTGGTTTCATCGGCATCAATCAGCACACCGTGCAGTCGGATGTCGTCGTCGGCGGGTGCGAAGCGACCGGGAAGACCCGTGCGGAAGCGTGCGATGACACCCGCGCGGTCCATGCCGATGACGCCGTTGTGCGGACCAGTCATGCCGACGTCCGTGATGCAGGCCGTTCCGCCTGGCAGCACCCGCTCATCGGCTGTTTGCACGTGCGTATGCGTGCCGACGATGGCTGAGGCGCGACCGTCGAGATACCAGCACAGGGCAATCTTCTCGGACGTGACCTCCGCATGAAAGTCGATCAGCGTCACCTGTGCGCCTTCCGCGGCCGTGACGCCCAGCAGCCGATCGGCCGCCGCGAACGGGTCGTCGAGCGTCGAGAGATACACGCGCCCCATCAGGTTGATGACCCCAACCTGCACGCCGCCTGCGGTCTGCACGACGACCGAGCCTGCGCCGGGGGTGCCGGCGGGATAGTTGCCGGGGCGGACGATGCGGGGTTCCTGAGCAATGTAGGTCAGCAGTTCCCGCTTGTCCCAGATGTGATTGCCGCCGGTGATCACATGCACCCCGGAGCGGAAGAGCTCGTGGGCCTGGTCACGCTGAAGCCCGGCACCCCCGGCCGCGTTCTCGCCGTTGGCGATGACCAGGTCGATCCGGTGCGCGCGTACGAGGGCGGGCAGGGCCCGTCGCACGATGTCGCGACCGGGACGGGCGAAGACGTCGCCGATGAAGAGCAGGCGAATCATTCGCCGCGCTCGATTGGGACGGAGTAGACGCGCCCGCGGCGATCCGTCAGGGTGGCCATGGTGATGCGGAGTTCGCCGTGGGCCAGGGTCGCCGTCGCCCGCGCAGCATCGACGACCGCGGGCAGAGGCACCACGCGCACGAAGCGACCGAAATCGCGCTCGATGAGGTGAGCGCTGACGGGTGTGCGGGTCGGGGCCGTGCGGTCCTTTTCGCCGACCACGATGACGACGTTCTGCACGATGGCGATGCGGATGGCCTCGAGGCTGACGCCGGGGACGTCGACGACGACCTGCACGGTGTCGTGCGATTCGAGCACATCGACGGGTGGAATGCACTCACCGGCGACGAGCGGCCGCGGGCCGGGTCGCTGCCGCGCGAGGTCTTCGAGGAGGCGCTGCACCTCACGCGCCAGGACGGCCTCGGAGACGGCGGCAGAGGAAGGCGGCACGCCTCGATTGTAAATGCGACGGTCAGGGAATCCACCGATGTGGGAGGGCGTGATCTTGAGCCTAAATATGAGTGTAAAACACTAAGATAATATTATTGACAAACACACATTACGTCTCTACATTGGGATTGCGTGCCTCGCACGCGATTGTGAAGGAGACCCTCAGATGACCTTGACCCGATTTGAACCGTTCCGTGACCTCGCAGTGCTGCAGGACCGGATGAACCGGCTGTTTGGCGAGATCGGGACTCGTGACCAGCAGACGTTGAGCCAGTGGGTGCCGGCCGTAGATGTGTTCCAGAACGAACAAAAGGAGCTGGTGCTGAAGGCCGAGCTGCCTGACCTTCGGAAGGAGGACGTGTCCGTGATGGTCGAGAACAACGTGCTCACGCTCAGTGGCGAGCGCAAGTTCGACCAGGAAGTGAAGCGTGACCAGTACCACCGCATCGAGCGTGCCTACGGGACGTTCAGCCGGTCGTTCTCGCTGCCGGCAACGGTCGACGCCGCGCGGATCGCCGCCGAGTTCAGGCAGGGCGTGCTGACGGTGCGCCTGCCGTTGCGCGAGGAAGCCCGTCCGCGCACGGTGGACATCGCCGTCGCCTCGTAAGCGGCGGCGCTCCGGGGGAGCCGGCCGCATGGCCGGTCCCTCGGTGCCTTTTCCCCTCGCGGGTCGTCGTGTTACTCTTAGCGGCTATGTCAGACGTTGTTCAGCTCATCCAGCCGACCGAGCCCGTCGCCGAGCCCGAGGTGGCCCCGGAACCTGAGGTCCGACCCGAGGCGCAGCGCATCGAGAGCCGTTTCCTGTTTGTCGATGTGGCGGCGCTCAGGGCCAAGCAGCTGCGTCGTGGTGCCAAGTCGCGTCTCGAGCCGGCCCATAGCGATGCGGCTCCCATTGCTGCGACATCTTCCTCGACACCGGCCCGGAAGCCGAAGGCCGAGCGGGTTGCGATGCAGGAAGTGCGCTCACGCCTGGTCGAGTGGAACCTCCCCGACTTCAAGGCTGTGTTCGATATCCGTTAACACGCAGATAGCTGGCCGCTCAGTCCTCGAGGACTTGGGCGGCGGCCAGCAGAGTCGCTTCGTCAAACATCCGTCCCATCAACTGCACCCCCACCGGTAGACCGTCGGGCGTCAGGCCGGCCGGCGCACTGAGCGCAGGCAGGCCCGTCAAATTGGCGCTGACGGTGAAGATGTCTTCCAGATACATTTGCAGCGGGGAATCCGTCTTTTCGCCGAGCCGGTAGGCCGGTGACGGGGTTGTCGGCATCGCCACGACATCGCAGACCCCGAAGGCGGCGTCGTAGTCGCGCCGCAACAGCGTGCGCACCTGCTGCGCCTTCAGATAATACGCGTCGTAGTAGCCGTGGCTCAGCACGTAGGTGCCGAGCATGATGCGGCGCTTGACCTCGTCGCCAAACCCCTGCGCGCGCGTGAGCACGTAGGCATCGCGCAGGCCCTGCTCGCGCGTCAGCGGCGCGCGGGCTCCGTAGCGCACACCGTCGTAGCGCGACAGGTTGGACGAGGCCTCGGCCGTGGCAATCAGGTAGTAGACCGGCACGGCGTGTGCGGTGTGGGGCAGCGTGATGTCGACCAGTAGTGCCCCGGCGGCGGTCCAACGGGAGAGGGCGGCATCGAAGCCGGCGAGGATACCCTCGTCCACGCCGTCCTGCAGCAGCGTCCGCGGCACGCCGATGCGCAGGCCGGCCACTCCGCGTCCGAGCGCTGCCCGCAGGGGCGGTATCGGCTCGTGCGACGAGGTGGCATCGTGCGGGTCGTGTCCGGCGATGGCTTCGAGCACGAGGGCCGCATCGCCGGCGGTGCGGGTCATCGGTCCCACCTGGTCGAGCGAAGAGGCAAACGCGATGAGCCCATACCGCGACACGCGGCCGTAGCTCGGCTTGAGTCCGACCAGCCCGCAGAACGCGGCCGGCTGCCGGATCGATCCGCCCGTGTCCGACCCGAGGGCGGCGGGCACCATGCCGGCAGCGACCGCTGCGGCCGAGCCGCCGCTGCTGCCGCCGGGCGTGCGCGTCTCGTCCCACGGGTTACGCGTGGGGCCGACGGCCGAATGCTCGGTGGACGACCCCATGGCAAACTCATCGAGATTGGTCTTGCCAACCACGACGGCGCCGGCCTCTTCGAGGCGCGTGAGGACGGTGGCCGAGTAGGGCGGCACGTAATCGGCCAGCACCCTCGAGGCAGCCGTCGTGCGCACGCCGGCGGTGCAGAGGTTGTCCTTCACCGCGATGGGCACGCCGAGTAGCGGGCGGTCGAGGCCCGCGCCCCGGGCCCGGTCGGCGTCGATGCGGGCCGCCGTCTCGAGCGCGCGCTCGCCGGTCACCGTGACGAAGGCGTGGAGACGCACGTCGCTCGCGGCAATCTCGGCGAGCGAGGCGGTGCAGACCTCGACGGCCGTGCGGCGTCCCCCCCTGATGTCGTCGGCGATTGATCGTGCCGAGGGATGTGCAGCAGAAATCGGCCTCACAGCACCCTCGGCACCTTGAACAGCCCGGCCTCGAGCGCGGCATCGGGCGCGGTGTCGAGCACAGACGCGCGGGCGAGCGAGGTCTGCTCGTGATCGTCGCGTTCGGTCGGCAGCGCCAGCGCCTGCGTCGTGGGCGCAATCCCCGTAGTGTCGATGTGCGTCAGCGACGCCGCCATCTCGAGAATCGCACGCAGCTGGGGCGTAAAGCGGGACAGTTCATCCTCGGAAAGCGCCAGGTGCGCCAGGTCGGCGATGCGGCGCACTTCGTCTCGCGTCAGGGCAGACATACCGTCGGCATTCTATCCGAGCGAGGCTGCCGCCGCCTCGGTGAGCGGCATGAGCCGATGGTCGTCGAGCAGCCACGCACGCGCGACCCGGTGTGACGCGACCTGTGCGCGCAGCGCATCGAGACTCGACGGACGGGGGTAGCGCACCGAGAGGTGTTGCAGCACGACCTGCGAGACCCCAGCCTCGGCGGCCACCTGCAGGGCCTCGTCGGTGGTGGCATGAATGCGCTCACGCCGGTCAGCCTCGACGAGAAACGTCGCATCATGCACGAGCAAATCGGCGCCGGCCACCCATGCCGGATCGAGTGGCATCGCATCGCCCGAATGGGCGAATCGCACGTGCGTCACCGTTTCGGTCATCCGCTCACGGTCGCCGGCCCGTGCGGCCGCCTCGATTGCCTCGCGCGTCCAGTCGCGGAACTCGGGCCGCAGCCTGCGCCGCTCTTCGGTGACGCGATAGGCGAGAGCCGGTTCTCCGGGCGTATGCACCACGGCCGTGGCGTCGAGCATGCGACCACCACCGATCGCCACCCGGTCGCCACTCTGCACCGGGTGCCAGGCGACGGGAAAGCTCACCCCTGCGAAGGCCGTCTCGAGCCACTGCCGGACGGCCAGCACGCCGCGTGACCCCTCGGGATACACCACCGTCAGCGGCTTGTCGGTGGCGCCCTTGCTGAACCGGCGTGAGGCGATGAGCCCGGGAAGTCCGAGCACATGATCCGAGTGTCCATGCGTCACGGCCAGCACCGACACGGCGAACACATGTGTGCCGAGGGCGAGCTGCACGCCTTCACCGGCGTCGATCATCAACTGCAGGGGACGATGCCAGCACCAGTTGCTGAACAGGCCACGCGAGTAGCCCATGAGGTCATCGTGCAGGCGTGTCACGCGCGTCCTCTCCGGCCGTCTCGATGCATAGCTGTTACTTTACGCCACCGGCGACGGGCCACTATCATCAGGGGTTCCCGCGTGCGCCTGTTCGGCATCTACCGGACCCGGTCGCGGAGGTCAGAGGTCTATGCGCGAGTCTGCCGTGAAAGTGTGTCTGGTGTCCGTCCTGTGCAGTGCCATGGTGGCGTGTGGAGGCGGGGCGCCTGGCGCGGCCCCTGGTGCCCCATCCCCGGGAGGCGCGGCTGGCGGTCGTCCCCCCATGCCGGTCGAGTCGGTCGTGGTTGCGGCGCGTCCCGTCGAGCAGACCAGCGAGTTTGTGGCCGTGCTCAAGTCGCGCACGTCCGTCACGATTCAGCCGCAGGTGGAAGGGTTCCTGACCCGGATCGCCGTGGCCTCGGGCGACCGCGTCGCGCGGGGCACCCTCCTGTTCGAGATCGATGCGGCCGTTCCCAGGGCCGCCCTGAAGACGCTGGAGAGTACACGGGCGCTTCGGCAGACCGACGTCGATCATGCCCAGCAGGAACTGACGCGCGCCCGCACGCTCTACGGTGCCGGTGCCATCAGCCAGCGCGAACTGCAGCAGGCCGAGACGCTGCAGCGCAGCACCGAGGCCGCCCTGCGCGTCGTCGAGGAGCAGATGCAGCAGACGCGCACCGACCTCACCTACTACCGCGTGGTGGCCCCGTCATCCGGCGTCATCGGCGATGTGCCCGTACGCACCGGCGATCGCGTCACGCGCACGACGACCCTGAGCGTCATTGATGACAACGATGCGCTTGAGGCCTACGTGAGCGTGCCCGTGCAGCAGGCTGCCGCCTTGCAGGTCGGATTGCCCACACGCATCGTCGACGACCGCGGCGGCGTCATCGCGACCAATCCGATCTCGTACGTGTCGCCCACGGTGGAGCCGACGCAGACGGTGCTGGCCAAGGTGGCGCTGCGCGATGGGCGTGGACAGTTCCGCGCCCAGCAACTGGTGCGTGTGCAGATCGTCTGGGCCACTGCGCCGGCCGTGACCGTCCCGCTGACGGCCTTGTCCCGCATCAACGGGCAGTACTTCGCGTTCGTGATGCAGCCCGAGGGGCAGGGATTCGTGGCACGGCAGAGGGGGCTGACCCTCGGTGCGCTGGTGGGGAACGACTACGTCGTGCAGGCCGGGCTGTCCGAGGGCGATCGCCTGATTACCGGCGGCATCCAGAAGATTGGCGAAGGGGCACCGGTCATGCCGGCTCCGGCCGCGGCGCCATCGGCACCTGGCGCCCCAGTCGTGCCAGGAAAGCAGGGCGCCTGACGATGGTGACCGATCGCTTCATTCGTCGACCGGTGCTGTCGACCGTCTGTTCGCTGCTCATCATTCTGGCGGGCGCGGCATCGATTCCGACGCTGCCGATTGCACGCTATCCCGAGCTCGCCCCGCCGGCCGTGGCGGTGACGGCGTTCTACACGGGGGCGAACGCGCAGACCGTCGAGAGCGCGGTCACCACGCCGCTCGAGCAGGCCATCAACGGCGTCGAGGGCATGACGTACATCACCTCGTCGTCGACCAATTCCGGGGTCGCGACCATCACGGTGACCTTCGACGTGTCGCGTAATCCCGATCTCGCGGCTGTCGACGTGCAGAATCGTGTCAACTCGGTCCTCGGCCGCATGCCGACCGACGTGCGCACCAACGGCATCAGCGTCAGCAAGCTCACCGCCGGGTTCATGGGCGGCATCGGCGTGTTCAGCCGCGATAACCGCTACTCGAACCAGTTCATCAGCAACTATCTTGACCTCTACGTGCGCGACGCGATCAAGCGCGTGCCGGGCGTGGGAGACGTCATCATCTTCGGCGAGCGCCGGTACGCGATGCGCCTGTGGCTCGATCCCTCCCGTCTGGCGGCTCGCCGACTGACGGCCGGCGACGTCCTCGGGGCGCTGCGCGAGCAGAACGTCCAGGTCGCGGCTGGAGCACTGGGCGACCAGCCAGCGGAACAGGGACAGCTCTACACGATGAGCGTCCGCGCAGTGGGGCGGCTCACCGAGGTGAACGAATTCGAGAATGTCGTGGTGCAGACCGGCGCCGACGGTGCCCTGGTGCGTGTCCGTGACGTGGGACGTGTCGAACTCGGGGCCGAGCAGTACTCCTCGACCCTGCGGTTCCTCGAGCTCGAAGCCTCTGGCATGGGTATCTCGCTGCTGCCGTCGGCCAATGCGCTCGAGGTGTACGACGGAGTCCTGGCCGCGATGGCACGCATCGAACCCAACTTTCCGCCCGGGCTTGAGTGGCAGCTGGCGTTCGACAATGTCAGCGTCGTGCGCGAGTCGATCACCGAGGTGCTCAAGACGCTGGCCGAAGCCATCGTGCTCGTCATCCTCGTGATGTTCGTGTTCCTGCAGAACTGGCGGAGCACGGTGATTCCGGCCGTCACGATTCCCGTATCGCTCATCGGCACGTTTGCGTTCGTCAAGCTGTTCGGATTCTCGATCAACACGTTGACGCTCTTCGGCATCGTGCTCGCCACGGGCATCGTGGTCGACGATGCGATTGTGGTGATTGAGAACATCGAGCGCCACATGAGCGAGTACGGCAAGTCGGCATACCGGGCGTCCATCGATGCGATGCGCGAAGTGTTCAGTGCGGTCATCGTGATCGGGCTGGTGCTGGTGGCGGTGTTCGTGCCGGTGTCGTTCTTCCCGGGCGTGACCGGACGGCTCTACCAGCAGTTCTCGCTGACCATCGCCTTTGCGGTGGTGCTGTCGGTGTTCAATGCCGTGACCCTCACACCCGCTCTGGCGGCGCTGCTGCTGACTCGTGCACCTCATACGCCCGGGCTGATCTTCCGCGGCATCAATGCGGTGATCGATGCGGGCACGCGGGGCTATGTGCGTGCGGTGTCGGCTGCGCTGCGCTTCCGCTATGCGGTACTTGTACTCTTCCTCGGCACGCTGGGGGCGACCTATTCGGTGTTCCAGATGGTGCCGACGGCGTTTGTGCCGAACGAAGACGAGGGCTACTTCATCTGCGTGGTGCAGGCCCCGGCCGGTGCATCCCTCGAATATACGAGTGACATTGCGCGGAAGGCCGAGCGCATCCTGTACAGCGAAGGCGACATTGCCTCGGCGTTTGCGGTGATGGGCTTCAGCTTCTCGGGTGCGGCACCGAATAACGGGCTCATCTTCGTGCGGTTGAAGGACTACGCCGATCGCGAGGGCGCCGAGCACTCGCTCGACGCCGTGCTGGGGCGCGTCGGACGGCAGCTCTTCATGATTCCCGGGGCGGTGGTCGTGGCGTTTCCGCCGCCACCGATTCAGGGACTGTCGACCTTCGGCGGGTTCCAGTTCGAAGTGCTCGATCAGACCAACAGCACCGACATCGGCGCGCTGGCGCAGGCGACCGCAGGCCTGTTGGGGGCCGGGAACCAGAGTGGCCGGGTGCAGGGACTCTTCAGCAGCTTCCGCGCCGACGACCCGCAGCTCATCGTCGAGATCGATCGCGATCGCGCCCGCAGTCTCGGTCTGCCGCTACGCGAGGTGACGGATGCGCTGCAGGTATTCCTGGGCTCGTCCTATGTCAACGACTTTGATTTCAACAACCGCGCCTATCGCGTTTATGCGCAGGCCGACCAGCGATACCGTGCCTCACCCAATGACCTGCGCCAGCTGTATGCGAGAGCGGCGAGCGGGCAGATGGTACCGCTCGACACGGTTGTGCGCCTGCGCGAGACGACCGCTCCGCAGGTGATCAGTCACTTCAACCTGTTCCGGTCGGCGGAGATCACGGGTAACCCTGCACCCGGGCAGAGTTCAGGCCAGGCCATTCTCGCGATGCAGGAGCTGGCGGGGCAGGCGCTGCCGGCCGGCTTCGACTTCGCGTGGGCGGGGCAGTCACTCGAGGAGCTCAAGTCGGGTTCGCAGGCGGGTGTGCTGTTTGGCCTGTCGGTGATGCTGGTGTATCTGCTGCTGGCAGCGCAGTATGAGAGTTGGGTGCTGCCGCTCATCATTCTGCTGAGTGTGCCGCTGGCTGTGCTGGGAGCGTTGTCGGCGCAGTTTGCCCGAGGGCTGGCGAACGATGTGTTCTGTCAGATTGGGCTCGTGCTGCTCGTCGGGCTGGCGGCCAAGAATGCCATCCTCATCGTTGAGTTTGCGGAGCAACTGCGCGGCCGGGGCACCGGCATCGCCGAGGCGGCGACCGAAGCAGCCCGCTTGCGACTGCGCCCGATTCTGATGACGTCGCTGTCGTTTATTCTGGGAGTGTTGCCGCTGGCGCTGGCCACCGGGGCCGGAGCGGCAGCACGCAATTCGGTGGGTACGGCCGTGGCTGGCGGCATGCTGCTGTCGACGGTGCTGTCGGTGATCTTTATTCCAGTGCTGTATGTGGTCATCCGCACACTGGCACCGGGCCGCATCGATGCGGGGCCGAGCGAAACAGACGGGGACAGTCCTGAGGGGCCGGGCGTGACCGGGGCGGCTGCGGCCTTGTGCCTCGCGCTGCTGCTGGTTTCGCCATCGACGGCCATGGCGCAGGCGACCGCCCCGCTGCCCGAACCTGAACCTGTAGCGTTTGCCGAAGCGGTGGCGCGCGCCACGCGCGACAACCAGGCCGTGCAGATTGCGGCGGCGAACGTCCTGCGTGCCGACGCCTTGCTGCAGCAGGCACGGTCCGCGACGCGGCCGACCGTGAGCCTGCAGGCCGTCAACACCACGCTGGATGGCGATCGAGGGTTCGATGGCCTGATCGTGCAGCCGCAGAACCAGTGGCAGTTTGCCCCGAATGTGTCGTATCCGCTGGTCGCAGCCACGCGCTGGGCCGAGAGGGTGCAGCAGATGGATCGCGTGGCGATTGCGTCGCTGGCCGTGGAAGACACGCGGCGACAGGTGGCCATCACCGTGGCGTCGGCCTACCTGACGGTGGTGGGCCTCAAGCGCCAGGTCGAGGTGCAGCAGCGGGCGCTCGACACATCGCGTGCGCAGCGCGACTTTACCGAGAAGCGCCTCGCGGCGGGGGCGGGCAGCCGCCTGAACGCGCTGCGGGCGGCGCAGGTCGTTGCGATGGATGAGTCGATGCTCGAGCTGGCACAGCTGGCAGTGCGGCGGGCACAGGAAGCGCTGGGTGTGGCGATGAATGCGCCGGGTCCGATGGATGCCGCCGGAGAGCCGGCGTTCGAAGTGCCGCGAGATGTCGAGTCGGCGTCGGCCATCCGCACGCGTACCGACTATCGGCTTGGCGTGGCCCAGCGTGACCTGTCGGCTCGCATCGTCCGTGACTCGTCCCGGGACTGGTGGCCGACGGCGACCGTGTCGTTCGACCCGCAATACATCACCCCGGCGGGTTTGTTCCAGCCGTCAGGCACGTGGCGGTTCACGCTGGCGCTGAGCCAGCCGATTTACGACGGCGGACTGCGGCGCGCACGGGTGCGCCAGCGCGAGGCCGACGTCAGACAGAGCGAAGTGGTGCTGCAGCAGGTCGAGGTGCGGGCGCAAGCCGAGGTCCGTACCGCCCAGGCTGCGGTGGCATTTCAGGAGCGGGCTCTCGAACGGGCCCGTGTCGCGGCACAGCACGCACGCGAGGTGCTGCAGATCACCGTCGTGGCATTCGAGGCCGGCGCCTCCACCAACATCGAAGTGATCGACGCGCAGCGAACGGCGCGCGACCTCGACAGCGCGGTGGCCGTGGCCGAAGACCGCGTTCGTCAGGCGCGGCTCGACCTGCTCGTGGCGCTGGGACGGTTTCCGGTGTAACGTCTCGGGCATGCCCGATCCGTTCATTCTCGGGGTCGATCTCGACGGCACGTGCGCCGATTTCTATCCGGGTCTCAAGCCCATCGCGGCCGAGTGGCTCGGCGTGAGTGCCGAGTCTCTGCCCGACGAGGTGTCGTGGGGTCTGCCCGAGTGGGGGCTGGGCTCGGTGCCCGGCGGCTATCCCAAGCTGCACCAGTTCGCGGTGCTGCAGCGCGATCTGTTCCGCGTACTTAAGCCGATGCCCGGTGCACCGCAGGTGCTGCGGCGACTGTCGGATCACGGTGTGCGCATCCGCATCATCACGCATCGGTTGCTGCTCAAGCACTTTCATCGCGCGGCCGTTCAGCAGACGGTCGACTGGCTGGACGGGCACGACATTCCCTACTGGGACTTGTGCTTCCTCGCCGACAAGGCCGCCGTCGGAGCCGACCTCTACATCGAGGACTCGCCGCGCAACGTTGAGCACCTGCGGCGTCAGGGGCACGACACGATCGTCTTCACCAGTTCCACCAACCGGCAGCTGCCCGGCCCCCGTGCCGACACGTGGGACGAGGTCTACACCCAGGTGATGGCGCGCCTGGCACGCCGCCTTCCCCCAGATTCATAGGATGCCTGCCCCATGCCTCTTCGCACGTATCTCGCCGGTCCTGTCCGCTGGTTATTCGTGAGCCTGTGGCTGGCGGCCCTGCCGCTGTCAGTGGTGTTCGCGCAGGCACCTTCACCGGAGATACCCGCGCCGCCGCCGCTGCTGAAGGCCGCCCGTCAGTTGCTGCTGGTGATGACTCCCGACTGGAACACGGTCGGTGGTGAACTGCGTCGTTTCGAACGTCCGGCTGCGGCTGCGCCGTGGGCGGTTGTCGGTGGCCGCGTGGCCATTGTGGTCGGACGCAACGGGCTCGCGTGGGATCCCCTGGCCACTCCGGTGGTGCAGGGCCCCGTCAAACGCGAGGGAGACGGCCGCGCGCCGGCGGGAGTGTTTCCGATCGGTACCGCATTCGGGTACGCGCCCGTTACAGATCCGATGGCGTCACAGCTCACGTTGCCGTATCTGCCCGTGACCGAGGGCGTCGAGTGCATCGACGATGTGCAGTCGCGCGGCTACAACACGATCGTCAACCGGCGCAGTGTGGCCGTGCCCGACTGGGGCAGCTCGGAAAAAATGCGCGAGGTGGGGGAGGAGTATCGCTGGGGCGTGGTGGTCAGCTACAACACGCCGGCTGTGGCGGGGCGAGGCTCGTGCATCTTCCTGCACATTGCACATCCGTCGGGGCGCGGCACGGCGGGCTGCACGGCGATGAGCGCCGACGCGCTGATCGAGGCGATGCGGTGGCTGGCCCCTGACCGGGCGCCGGTCGTGGTGCAGTTGCCCCGCGCGGCCTATGACCGGCTGCGCGAGGCGTGGCAGTTGCCGTGATGAGGGGCAGGCCCGTGTCAGCCGACGCCGACTAGGGCACCGACACGAGTTCGACTTCGAAGAGCAGCGTGGCGTTGGCCGGAATGCCTGCGCCAGGCGACGAGCTGCCGTATGCCACGTTCGGGGGGCACACCAGTCGGCGCAGCCCGCCGACGCGCATGCCGGGGATGCCCTGATTCCAGCACGCGATCAGCGTGCCGAGCTGGAAGCTGGTGCCGCGACCACTGTCGAAGGTGTTGCCCTTGTTCTCACTGGCCGAGGCACTGTAGAGCCAGCCGGTGTAGTTGACGGTGACGCGCTGCCCCGCCACGGCAGTCGCACCGTTCCCGGTACGCAGGTCGGTGGAACTATACGGGGCCGTGTCGGTCGCGGTGGGCGCGGTGGGGGAACTGCCAGACCCGCCGCCGTTGCAGGCAGCGGAGAAGACGGCGAGCGCGACGAGCAGCGACAGCGTGCAGACGGTTCTGATCATTGGTGTGTGTTCCGGAAGGGGCAGACCCACACCATCATAAGGCGAAACCCGCGCAGCATACAGCCACGCGGGTGTCGTCGGTCGCCGTCGGCACCGGTCACCCGGCCCGGTGTCACTTCACAAACAGCATCTCGCGGTAGGTCGGCAGCGGATACAGTTCGTGCGGAATCAGCAGCTCGAGCTGGTCGCCGACCTCGCGCAGCGCACCCATCGCCGGCACGATCTTGTCGCGCATAAAGCGAGCGTGCTCTTCGGCCGAGGGACTGCCGTGATCGAGGGCCGTCGACAGAGCCTCGGTCAGCACCCGGAACCGATCGACGAGTCCGACGATGCGCGCCAGGTGCTTGCCGCCTTCCTTGCTGGCCACGCCGGCCTGCTTGGTGGCCGACACGCTCTCAGCCACGCGCTTCTGATACTCGAGCGCTGCAGGCAGGATGTACCGGTTGGCCATCAGCACCATGAGCTGGGCCTCGACGTTGATGGTCTTGCTGTAGTTCTCGAGGTTGACCTCATGGCGGGCGTGCAGTTCCCGCTCGCTGAGCACCTTGAACTTCTCGAACGTGCGGACCACGGTGGGCTTCACGATTTCCGGCAGGGCATCGACGGTGGTCTTGAGGTTGAGCAGGCCGCGCGTGGCCGCCTCTTTCTGCCAGTCGTCGGAATAGCCGTTGCCGTTGAAGATGATGCGCTTGTGGGCCTTGATGGTCTTCTTCAGCAGGGCGGCCACGGCATCGTTGAACGCGGCTTCCCCCTTGCGGCCGGCCAGCATCTTTTCGAGCTCGGTTGCCATGGCGTCGAGCGATTCGGCGACGACGACATTGAGGCAGGTGGACGGAAAGGCGACATTCTGCGTCGAGCCCACCGCACGGAACTCGAACTTGTTGCCGGTGAAGGCAAACGGCGAGGTACGGTTGCGGTCGCCGGCATCGCGCGGCAGCTTGGGCAGCACCGACACGCCCATGTCGAGCAGGCCGCCCGACTTGGTGCGTTTGGCGCCGCCCTTTTCGACCTGCTCGAAGATGTCGGTCAGCATGTCGCCGAGGAACACCGAGAGAATGGCCGGCGGGGCTTCGTTGGCCCCGAGACGGTGGTCGTTGCCGGCGTGTGCCACGGCCATGCGCAGCAGACCCTGGAACGTGTCGACCGCTCGGATGACGGCGGTGCAGAAAAACAGGAACTGCATGTTGTCGTGCGGCGTGTCCCCCGGGTTGAGCAGGTTGTTGCCGTGGTCGTCGCTCATGCTCCAGTTCACGTGCTTGCCCGACCCATTGACGCCGGCAAACGGCTTCTCGTGGATCAGGCAGGCCAACCCGAAGCGCGGGGCCACGCGCTTCAGCGTCTCCATCGTCATCATCTGATGATCGGTGGCGACGTTGGCGCTCTCGAAAATGGGGGCGACTTCGTACTGCGAGGGGGCGACCTCGTTGTGGCGCGTCTTGATCGGTACGCCGACGCGGTAGAGTTCGGCCTCAACCTCGGCCATGCAGGCCAGCACGCGCTCGGGAATCGAGCCGAAGTACTGGTCTTCCAGTTCCTGCCCCTTGGGCGGGCGTGCACCGAACAGCGTGCGGCCCGCGTTGATGAGGTCGGGGCGGGCGAAGTAGAAGTTGTGGTCGATGAGGAAGTATTCCTGCTCGGGGCCGCAGGTGGCCGTCACGCGCGACGCGGTCGAACCGAACAGGCGCAGCACGCGCACGGCCTGCGTCGAGAGCGCCTCCATTGACCGCAGCAGCGGCGTCTTCTTGTCGAGCGCTTCGCCGGTCCACGACACAAAGGCGGTCGGGACGACGAGCGTGGCGTTGTTGCCGTTCATCAGAATCCAGGGCGGGCTGGTCGGATCCCACGCCGTGTAGCCGCGGGCCTCGAACGTCGACCGCATGCCGCCCGACGGGAAGCTCGAGGCGTCGGGCTCGCCGCGCACCAGTTCCTTACCGCTGAACTCGGCCAGCGTGCGTCCGTCGCCCGTGGGGTTGTAGAAGCTGTCGTGCTTCTCGGCGGTGACGCCGGTCATCGGCTGAAACCAGTGCGTGAAGTGCGACGCGCCGTGTTCCAGCGCCCAATCCTTGAGCGCTGTGGCGACGGCATCGGCCGTCGAGATCTCGAGAGCCTTGCCGTGCGAGATGGTGTCGCGCAGCGAGCGATAGACGGCCTTGGGCAGGCGTGCCTGCTGCGTCTTGTCGCTGAAGGCCAGCGTGCCATAGGCCTCCCCGACCTTCAGCATCGGTCCTGTCTGGCGCAGGCCCTGCGTCGCCCACGTGTTGATTCCGGCCACGGCGTCTTTCAGAACTCCGGCTCCCATAGCGTGTCTGCTCCCTCTGTCTGCGCGGTGCGTTGATGCCCAGGTCGGATCGGTGGAAGACCTGCCTACATGATGCGAACAAAAACCTGACAATTATGCACGAAAACAGATGCATCGTGCAACAAAAAGACCTGAGTGGTCGTGTGTGACTGTAAAAAAATGCTGAAGACGACATTTCGGGCCGTCCAACCTGCAAAAGGTAGAGCTGCGCTGGCCGCGTCTCGCGACTGTGCGCCGCGGGCGCCGTTTGTAAAGTTCTCCCGAACCGGCCCCGTGTGCAGGTAAGGTAATCGGTCATGAACGCCCGTCCCTGGACCGCCATCTACCATGCGCAGACGGCACCGGACCTGCCGCCGCGCCCCCATCCACACATGCCGGCCCTCATCCGTGAGGCCGCGGCCCGCTTCCGCACCCGGGAGGCATGCGCGCTCGGCCTCCCCAACGGCGTGCAGGGGGGCTTGCGCTACGAGGACGTCGATGCCCTGTCAGACGCGTTTGCCGTCTATCTGCGCGAGGTGGCCGGGTTTGCCCTGGGGGATCGCGTGGCGATTCAGATGCCCAACTGCCTCGCCTATCCGGTGGTGGTCTTCGGTGCGCTGAAGGCGGGCGTGGTGATGGTCAACACCAATCCCCTCTACACCGCGCCCGAGATGACGAAGCAGTTTCTCGACAGCGGCGCCACGGGCCTCGTGACCATCGACCTGTTTGCCGATCGGGTGGCCGAGGTATTGCCGGCGACCCGGATCAGGCGCGTCGTTGTGGTCAGTCTGAGCGATCTGCTGCCGACCATGCGGCGCTGGCTGGTGTGGGGCGTGCAGAAGTATGTGCGGCGCATGATTCCGCCGGTGCCCTTTCCGCATGACACCTTCACGCAGGCCCTTGCTCAGGGGCAGCAGCGGATCGCGTTTGGCGCGGACGCCACCGCGTATGCGCGGGCCCTCAACCACGACAGCCTGGCGGCCCTCCAGTACACCGGCGGCACCACGGGTGTGGCCAAAGGGGCCATGCTCACGCACGGCAACCTGCTCGCCAATATCGAGCAGTGCCTGCAGATGTGGCGGCCGTGGCTGCTGCCGGCGGGTGATGCCATTCTGACCGCGTTGCCGCTCTACCACATCTTCGCGTTCACGGCGAACCTCATGCTCTTCTGGGTGATTGGCGGTCGCAACGTGCTGTCACCCAGCCCGAGGCCGCTCTCGAACCTGCGGGTGCTGCTCGAGCGCGAACGCTTCACCTGGTTCACCGGGGTGAACACGCTGTTTGCGGCCCTGATGCACGAGTCGTGGTTCACGGCCCGGCGCGAGTGGGGCTTCACCGGGTCGGTGGCCGGCGGCATGGCCCTGGTGCCCGCCGTCGCCGACCGATGGGAGCAGGTGACCCGCACGCCGATCTATCA
>Ga0172372_10001121_pt1 | contig 41496 bp, 35 predicted proteins | sample LakKiv5m_2_FD_114544 | JGI IMG/M metagenome (GOLD analysis project Ga0172372, IMG submission 114544) | Freshwater microbial communities from Kabuno Bay, South-Kivu, Congo - kab_092012_9.5m | ecosystem: Environmental > Aquatic > Freshwater > Lake | place: Democratic Republic of the Congo...
CCCCGACGGGGATGGTGGCAACCACCACACCCGCCACGGTATCGATGACCGAGATCGTTCCGCCGGTGTAGTTCGGTACGTAGAGGCGTGAGCCGGTCGGATCCATCGCCATAGTGTTCGGCGCCGCCCCGACCGGAATCGTTCCGATGACCTGGTTGATCGCGGTGTCGATGACCGAGACGGTGTTGGAGCCGTTGTTGGCCACCTACATCCGGGTGCCCGTCGGGTTGAGCGATGGCGCATAGGGCATCGATCCGACCGGAATCGTCGCCACCACCTGATTCGTACCGGTGTCGATCACTGACACTGAGTTCGATCCGATGTTGCTCACATATATACGTGTTCAGCGGTGTTCAGCACCGGAGGGATGGGGTTCTGGCCCACCGGGATCGTTGCCGTCACCGAATTCGTCTTCGTGTCGATGACCGACACCGTGGCAGAGCGGTCATTGGCCACGTACGGGGTCGTCCCGGCCGCATTCAGCGTCGGCTTGAAGGGATTCGAGCCGACAGCGATCGTGGCCGTCACCTGGGGCTCGGCAACGGCGATGGGTGCCGCGGATGCCGCATTCGAGCCGACGACGACGAGGGCTACGCCGAGGCCGACCAGGACAAGCTTCTTGATGCGCATGGATGCTCCGCGAGTCGGAGAGGTCAGGATGCTAGTGGGGCCATTTGGCCTGGCTGTACCCATTGGCCTCGCCATGGGCGTCCGGGGGCCTCGCCGTCACAGGTCGCTGATCGCCGGCACCACCGTGGATCCGAAGTCCTGGATGAAGCCGACCGGGTCAGCCGTCGGCATCACCCGCACCTCCTCGATCCCGGCGTCGGTGTAGGCCTTCATCCGCTCGACGAAACCGGTGACCTGGCTGGGCGAACCTGGGTCCAGGGGGCCGACCCACAGGATCGTCTTGCGGATGCGATCGACGTCGGTGCCCTCGTTAGCACAGTGCCGGGCCAGGACGTCCAACTTGGCCTTCAGGTCCTCCGCGCTGGTATCGGGCCCAGCGAAGAGATTGCACGCATCCGCGTACGCAGCCACCAGTCGCAAGGTCTTGCGCTCCCCAGACCCGCCGATCATGATCGGCGGATGGGGCTGGGTGAGCGGTTGCGGGGAGCAGATGGTCTCGGCCAGTTGGTAGTAGGTGCCCACGTAGGGGCCGTCGTCGTCGCTCCACATCTGCCGGACGATCTGCAGGACCTCCTCCAGCCGGGCGAAGCGCTCAGAGGTCGGCGGGGAGGGTACGCCGAGCCCGAGGTGCTCCCGCTCGTACCAGGCCGCACCGATCCCGAGCATCGATCGACCACTGGACAGGACATCCAGGGTTGTGACGATCTTCGCCAGCAGCCCCGGATACCGATAGGTCGCCCCCGTCACCAGTGCCTGGAGCTCGATCGTGCTCGTCTCGGCGGCGAGGAACCCCAGGGTGGTGTACGCCTCGAGCATGGGTGCCTGGGCATCACCGAGCCCCATACCCTCCATCTGGAAGTAGTGATCCATCACGGAGAGGTTGTCCAAGCCGGACTCCTCCGCTGCCCCGGCAGCCGCCGACAGCGTCGGCCCAATCGCATCAGCACCGCCGTCGAATCTGAAGTTGACCAGGTGTACGCCGATTCGCATGGTGGCCCCCAATCTCCAAGCGCCAGGAAACGCACACCGCGACACAACCTGAGACCTCGCTCTGAAGCTTCTCTCCGGTCGAGAACGGGGAACGCTGGCGGTGTCACCGCCGCACGGTGAAGGGCGCCCCTCAGGTCACGACGCGGTTGACATCGGTAGCGGCGAGTTCACCCGGCGCAAGGCCGGGCAGCCATTGCTGGAGGTCGTTGGCCTGGGCGGTGTTCGCCGGTTCCTGCACCCTCAGTCCGTCCGCGAACCAGATGACGGTCATGACCGGGCGCAGGCGATCCGATGTGTTGCCGGACGCCTTGTGAACCGTCCAACCGGAGTGAAAGGTCGCATCCCCGGCCGACATGGGCAGCGGGCTGGACAACGGGTAGGCGCCGTCGGCGAGCAGATTGTCGAAGTGCGCCTGGCTGGCGTCGGAAATGTGGATGTCGGACAGTGGCCCCGCCAGGTGAGATCCGTCCGCGAAGGTGAGCGCACCCATGTCCGGGGTGATGTCGCATAAGGGCATCCACATCGTCACGCACTGCGACCCGTCCAGGGGCCAGTACATCGCGTCCTGGTGCCATGGAGTGATCCCACCGCCCGGCTCCTTGAACAGGGCCTGGTCGTGGTAGATCCTCACCCGCTCAACCCCCAGAAGGGCGGCAGCCACCCCCGCGAATCGCGGAGCGTGCACGTAGGCGGAGATGTCCGCATCATGCCGCCACAGGTTCATCACCTGCAGGAAGGCCTTGGCATAGGTGTCCCGCTCAGCCAGGGGCGCCTGGGCACTACTCAGCCGCTCAACCCCTTGGGCGATCGCGCGGTAGGAGGTCGTCAGTTCCTCGGCAGTGGCCAACTCGCGAATCAGGACGTGCCCGCGGCGCCTGAAGGCGGCGATGTCATCTGCCGAGATCGGGTAGGGCCGGGTCAGGTCACCGAGGGTCACATCCTTCATTCGATCTCCTAACGGCTTCGGCACCGAGCCCTGCGGATCAATGGCGGGTGAAATCATCGATTGAAGGATCAGCCGGTCTGGTGCGTGATGCGATTCTTGCGCAGCTGACCACCCGCTCCGACATCGAGGTTCCGAGCCCAGCTGCCGAAACAGCCTGCACCTGGGCCCGGAACCATCGAACTTCGATGTCCAAAGTCAGGACATCATCCGATGCTGATGGGTGCGTCAGCGTAGACGAAGCAGTTGCACTTCTCGTTGTAGTCGAAACCGGTGAACTGGTGCTGCCCAGTGCGGCCATCGAGTGTCATGTCCAGGCTGCCCCAGGTTGACTCATACGCCGTACCGAGGGCTCGGACACCTTCGGCGAAGCTCTCGGCATTGATGGCGCCCGAGACCTTGGCCAGTGCATCTGCCACGAACCAGATCCCAGCACAGTTGATCAGTGAGACGCCACGGCCATTGCTGTCGACGATCTGCTGGCCCGCCGCGGTGAGATCGGCCAAGCAACGCTTCGCGGTGGGGTTCAGGCTGTCCACGGCCGCATCCGCCACCGTGGAGCCGAAGGCGTACCCGGTCACACCGGTCAAGGTTCCTGGTGGGAGGACCTCGAGCACCGGATCGGGCGTGTCGAAGGTGCTCATGGTTGCCTTCGGGGTGAAGCCCGCTGCAGCACCCCCGGCGATGAAGGTGCCGATGCCGATGCCATTGGGCTCCAGGGCCATCAATCGATCCACGCCGGCCTGGACCATCTTGGGCAGTTCCGTTGCTGCAGCGTCACCAGCTCGGGCGAAGTCATCCGGCACGCTGCCGACGTAGACCGGCATGGCTCCCGCCGCCTCGAGGGCAGGTGCCATCACGGCATCGTAGGTCTCCTGGAAGATCGGGTTATCCGCGCTGACGATCACACCGAGCTTGCCGCCAGTGAAGAAGCCTGAGTCGGCGAGTGCCGTGACATATGCCGGCACGAATCGGTCCAGACCCATCGTCTGGGGCGCGTAGAAGTTCGGGTGCGCGTCCAGCATGGCACCGGTCACCGGCTGCGTCGGTGAACTCGCGATGAGCAAGGTGCCGGCTTCGGCCAGGCACGACATGTAGGCGGTCGTAGCGTCACTGCGCAAAGCCAGGACGGCGAACACCTGATTGTCCTTGGTGAAGGTGTTGCATGCGGCATTCTCCTGGGGTGCCGTCGGCTGGGTCACGTCGAAGTCGGCCGTCACCAGGCGGATGGTCCGACCACCGATCCCTCCTGCGGCATTGATCTGGTCGACCAGGATCGGCACCTGCTCGGCCGCGGAAGCGACCTGGATTCCGGTACCTCCCTGATTCTCCTGGGACTGATCGTTGGTCTCCAGCCCGAGCACGATCTCGGTGTCGGTGATCCCCGGCCCCGACTCCGCTGACGGCTCCGCAGATGGTGCTACCGCGGTGGCACTATTGGACGCATCCGAGGAGGACGTGCCCTGCGACGTAGTGGATCCGCATGCGGCGACCAGAAGTCCCGCGACGACGAGCAAGGTGACACGGGATCCCGTGCCGGTGAGGTGATTCATCATGGTGATGGGTGTTCCTTTCGATTGGCGCCGTCGGTGACGGCGGGACTGGCTGGGCGGGATTCGAACGGTGAACCAACTCCCAGGAAAACGGCACGCAGAAGGTCGGAGCGCCCCTGGAGTTCGCGGGCGGGCCCGTCGAATCGCATTTCGCCCTTGTCCAGGAAGCAGGCGCGATGCGCCACGGACAGGGCGACGTTCGTCGACTGCTCAACCAGGACGATGGCGGTTCCATCTGCGTTCATCTGGCGGAGAAAGTCGAGTAGTTGAGCCACGACCATGGGGGCAAGTCCCAGCGACAACTCGTCGATGGCCAGAACACGTGGTCGCCTGATCAGGGCCGTGGTCATGGCAAGCATCTGCTGCTGCCCGCCGGACAGCAGTGTGGCCATCGAGTCTCGTGCGGTGGCAAGGGTGGGAAATGCGTCGTACGCGAGGTCGATCGCCTTGGATACCTCTCGACGATTGGCACCGATGCTCCAGGCATAGGCCTCAAGATGCTCACGGACCGTGAGTCCGCCGAACATCGCCTTGCCACCGGGAACCTGCACGATCCCCATGCGCGATCGGCGTTCGGCATCGATGTAGGTGATGTCACCGCCGACCAGTCGCACCGTTCCGGCGCTGGGCAGATTCAATCCGGAAATGACGCCGAGCAGTGTCGACTTCCCCGCTCCATTGCTTCCCAGGAGGGCCACGATCTCCCCCTCCTGGACGGTGAAGTCGACCCCCCGAAGGACCTCGATGGGTCCGTAGCCGAAGCGAATCCCTCGGCAGGACAGCAGCGGGAGCGACGTGCCCGATTCGACCAGGACCTCGATCTCCTCTCGCTCGACCACCGCATCCACCAAGCGATCAAAGTCAGGATCGATGGTGCTCTCCGCGCTGCGCAGCACCACGGCACACAGCAGGCCGGGAACAGCGATCGCCGCTATCGCGCCCGCCGGCCCCAGCCGGGTGTCCAGTCCCGAAAGCAGCAGAACTCCGCCGAGGCCGCCGATCGCCGCGTAGGCAATGCCGGCCAGGGCCGCCAGGATGGGTCGCAGTTGCGGTTCGACAATCGTCATCCCGATCACCGAGGCTGCGGGAGTCACCGCAGCGAGCAACCCGAATCCGATGCACAGCAGCACCACCACGAGCCACAGGGCGGGTGCGAGGACCATCAGGGCGATCGCTGCCATCGATCCGGCCAGCAGCCACGACGCGAGTCGGATGGCGGCCCGCGGGGACCGGGTGAAGCGCGACTGGAAGGGTCGCGCAATACCGAGGAGTGCAGCGACCTGGGCCAGCGCCATGATCGCGTAGACCACGGATCGACCCCCCACATCAAGACCCCACCGAAAGTCCAGGAAGAAGAAGAGATACGTCGTCATCGGAACGAAGGCCATGCCGATGACGGCATATGCCGCCAGGAGGCGACGTGCCGTGGGGATGAGCAGGATGCGGCGTGATGCCTCCAGGAAGCGCAGCGGAACATCAGGTGCTGCCCTGTTCGGACCGACGTCGGCGCGGATCGCTTCGCGGATCCGCTGGTGATCCAGCACCCCGAACCCAGGATCCCGAAGCTTCATGGCGTAGACCGCGGTCGCCAGGGCAACGGCACCCATGATCAGGAACACCCCTCGCCAACTCAGTCCCCACCATGCAACGGCCATCCCGACAATGACCGGCGACAGCACATTGCCTGCGCTGGAGATGGCTTCGTAGGCGGAGATGACCCGCATCCGAAGGGTGGGCGGATAGGAGTCTGACAAGAGGGACTGATGGACGGCGACGACCGCACCGGTGGAGATGCCATCCAGGACGAAGAAGAAGAGCAGGATCCAGAACGTCGTGGCCAGACCGGTGCCACCCGTGGCGATCGCCCACACCACTCCACAGGTGATCGCGATGAGCGCGCGGCGCGGTCGCCCGTCGACGAGGGCGGCGAAGGGCAGTGCGGCCACAGCGATGGCGAGCGTCTTCAGGGCGACGAGCGTGGCGAGTTGAGTCTGCGTGACGCCAGTGCCTCCGGCGATCTCCGGACCGAGGACGAACACGGCGAAGGACTGTGCTCGGTCGACGAGTACCAGGCCGCCGAGTGCCAGCAGGGGGTACCAGCGGGAGCCACTGACGCGCATCTCGCCAACCAGACCACCGGTCACGACCCCTGGCCCCACCCCGAGCATCTCCCGCGCCCGATCGTGCATCTGACCGCGGACCCGCTCCAGTCGGTGCACACCACCGGTGTCGGTCATCGGAAGACCTCATCCACGTCGATGGCAGCCGCCACCTCACCGACGCGTCGATCCTGGTCATCCAGCACGATGATGGTGATCGTGTGCCGACGTGCTCGATCCGCCGACAGGCCGGATCTGCGCGGTAGGACGGTCACCTCCAGGGAGTCCGCAGAGGTGACCGTGACACCGCGTGCGAGCAGAGCCTGGGACTGACATGTCCGATCGCAGGTCGCGACGTCCTGCTGAGATGGGGGTAGCAACTCGATGATGGAGGCTCCGGCACGCGGCGGGCTCACATCCACCAGGACCGCAAAGGCGCTGTCCTGATCACCCGGATCCCGGAGTCGCCACTGCAGTAGGAAGGGGACGGCCACCTCGGCGCGATCTGCTGGGGAGATGATCGACAGGCGGTTGTCTGAGCGAAAGTCAAGACCGGTAGCGCCACACCCTGTAGCTGACAGTGCGACACAGGCAGCGATCATCACCTCGACACATCGCCGCCTATCCATGTCGCACCGATCCCGACCGGTCCAGGGTGGCTGCGCTGTCACCAAGGTAGGCGGCCAGCACCAGGGGATGGTCGAACACATCCTCGGCTGAGCCATCAGCGATGATGCGTCCTTCGTGCATGGCCAGCACGCGCTGGGCAAGCCGTCGGACGAGTGCGACATCGTGCTCGATGACCACCAAGGTGCAACCCAGAGTGCTGACCAGACTTCGAAGGACGCCTTCGAGTGCTTCCACCTCCGCTTGGGCGATACCGGCCGCCGGTTCATCCAGAAGCAGGATGCGTGGGCGTAGGGCGGCGCAGCAGGCCAGTTCCACGATCCGACGCGTGCCGGTGGAGAGCTCGCCGACTCGGTGTGAGCGGTAGTGACCGAGGCCGAAGTCGTCGATGAATCCAGCGGCTCGCGAGTTGGCCGCCGAAGGGCCACGCCGGACACCAGGGGTGCGAGCACATGCGATCTGCAGACACTCCATGGTCGTCATCGACGCAAAGAGAGCCGCATCCTGGAAACTGCGAACCAAACCGCGTGCGAGTCTGCGCTCCGGTGTGCTCTTGGTGATATCGACGCCATCAAGGGCTACGGACCCCGCATCCGGCACGACCGTGCCGGCGATGAGTTCGAACAGCGTAGTCTTTCCCGCGCCATTCGCGCCGATGAGTCCGACGATGCTGCCCGGTGTCACCGTGATGGTGACACCGTCCACCGCCTGTACCCCACCGTAGGACTTCATCAGGCTGCGAACGGTGAGCTCACCGGGGTCGCTCGCCGTCAGATCGGTCCAGCCTGACCGCAGACCGATGGTGGTCGGTGCCGCTTCACTGGAGCCAACCGCCTCCCGAGCGATCCTGGCTCGCAACGGGCCGATCAAGCCCGGCAGGCCACGCGGGAGGTAGAGCAGAAGCAGCAACCAGCCGACCGCGGTGGCCGCGAGACCAGCAGCGTCAAGTGGCACGAAGAGCGGGATTCCGACGACGTACAGCGCACCGATGATCGGACCCACGAGCGTGTCGAGTCCGCCGATGGCGGCCGAGGCGAGGACATCGGTGTTGCCCTGCAGCGGGAAGAGCCCGGCCACCACGATGCCCTGCGCGTGCGCCAGGACTGCACCACCCATTCCAGCGAGTGCTCCTGCGACGGCGAAGCCGGTGAGCTTGGTGCGTACAGCGGGAACGCCCATCGCCCGGGCAGCGTCCTCATTGTCACGAATGGCGCGCAAGGACCGTCCGAGCGGACCGGAGCGCACGAACTCAGTGATGACCAGCGCGAGCCCGGTCACCGCGACTGCCACCACGAGGTAACGGCGTCCGGAGTCCAGAGCGACTCCGGCGATCGTGGGCTGCCCGGCCTCGACACCACTGCCGAGAAACCTCGGCAGCAGGTAACCGCTGGTGACGACGGCCAGCGCCAGGGTGGTGGCGGCCAGGAACTGCCCTCGAAGGCGGAGCGCCGGCAACCCGACCAGCACGCACACGGCCGCACCCACCGCAGCAGCCGTTGCGAACCCAACCCCCACCTGCCCACTTGCCTGGGCGGCGAACGCGGACGCCATCCCAGCCAGCCCGGCGATGGACATCTGCCCCAGTGAGAGCTGGCCGGCCAGGCCAGTGACCACCAGGACGCCGAGTCCGATGACGCCGACGGCGAGAACCCGGGAGAGTCGCGCCGCATCGGCGTTCGAGATGACCAGTCCCAGCATCAGGCAGCCCGCGAGCACCACGGCGAGGGTGCCCCACACCGCACGACGCACGCGACGATGCGCGGGCGTACTCAGCCGGGGAAAGCCGGTGATCGCCGACCACGGTTCGCGCTCGCTCACGCGGCCGCTGGCATCTCGCTGCAGCAGCAGTGACCCGACGAGTACCACCAGCAGGACGACATCGGTGATCCCCGGCTCGGTCAGATTGGCGGCCAGGACTGCTTCGATGACGCCGAGGGCGATGGAGGCAAGGACAGCGACCCTGATGCTGCGCAGGCGCGCAATCACCGCGACGGTGAGAGCACCCACCAGCACGCTCGGACCAAGTCCCATACCCGCACTTGCACCCCGTGTCGGCAGCAGGAGTGCTACCGCCACCGTGGAGAGCATGCCCCCGGCAATCCACGCCACTCCCGTGAGTCGGCTCACCGGGATACCTGCCAACCGGGATGCGGTGGCATTGGCTGCTGCCGCGCGCATTCCGATGCCGAGGCGAGTGCGCTGCAGGACCAGGGAGGTTGCGATGACCAGCAACGGGGCCACGATCAACAGGGCCGTGAATGCCGGTGACAGCGTCAGACCACCGACCGGGATAGAGGGCAGGAAATCCGGCACCGGATAACGTGTGCCACCGGCACCCGAGGGGGTGACGATGACGGCCACCAGCAGGAACACCTGCGCGAATCCGACGGTCGCAATCACCGAGATGACCCTGGGTGCTCGACTGAGTCGATGAACGATGGCTGCCTGCACCACCCAGGTGGCGGCACCACCGACGAGCACCGCCACGCTGAAGGCGAGCGGATAGGGCAAGTGCCAGGCTTGACTTGCCAATGCCAGGAATGCGGCCCCAAGGATGCCGGCCTCCACGAGGGCGAAGTTGATGACACGATTGGCGCGGTAGGCGAGGATGAGTCCGATGGCAATGAGCAGGTAGACCAGGCCGGAGAGCAACCCCAGGGTGATGGTGGCGAACCAGCCGGACAGGGTCGTCATCCTCGAGTCCAGACCCTGGCAGACGGCTCCCAACCATCGTGTGGATACAGGGGGTAGGGCGGCGGTTCACAGGCCTGGCGCGGGAAGGCGGCAAGGTCCAGGCTTGTGACACCGGGGGCATCGGCGGTGATGACCGCATGGGCCAGATCCTGAAAGCCGGCGCGGAAGTGACTTGATGACTTCAGGATGATGATCGAGTAGTCACCGGGGTGCACACCGTGGATGGCAAGCACCTCTGGATCGAAGACCTGGGTGCGCTTGGTGCACACGATCACATCAACTCCATCGATGTGCAGGAGCGCGGTGGGACCCATCTCGTAGGAGGCCCCGCGCCCCATCGCAATGGTGGCGTTCCACCCGCCATCGGTGACGGCTCGCACGATGGCCCCCGCCATCACCGGTTCACCCTGGAGCGGTCCCATGCGACCACCCAGTGCGACCTCGATGACCGCACCCACCCCCGCGGCCTGCGCAGCTGCCACCGCCTCGGCATCGGTGAGGGCGGCGAGCAGCACGCTGCCCGCACCAGCAGCCAGGCAGGCTCGCAGCAGGTGCGTGGAGTCACCCGGTGCCGCCCCGCCCGGATTGTCACCTCCGTCACCGATCACCACCGGTCGACCCGGTGGAGCAGTTCGTGCCAACTGTTGCGCCTGATGAACGGCCTCATCAGCCGTGCACGCCCGGCCCACCAGGTCCGCGCGCCGTTCCCAGACGGTGCGCGCCAGGGACAGGGCAGCGTGAACCGGATCAAGGCCCTCGGTGACCGACACAGTGACGTGCACCCCCGCATCAGGGACATCGCTGAACGGGAATCCGTGCTGGATCGATGCATCCAGGTATCCCGATCTCGCCTCCACATCCGCGCATGCGTCCAGCACCTCTCGCATCGGCGTCCCATGCGCGGTGATGCCCGCCGTGATGAGGAGGGGTACGTGCACGACCGCAGTACGCGTGGGCCCGAGTCCTCCGACGAGCGCGATTGCCTGCTGCATGGCTTCGCGACCTCGGTCGGCGATATCGGTGTGCGGGTACTCGTGACAGGGCAGCAGCAGATCCACGTCCGCGAAGATCTGCTCGGGCACCATCGCGTGCAGGTCCAGCGTGGCCACGATCACCGGCTTCGGCCCGACGAGCAAGCGAACTCGATGCACCAGGTCCAGTTCCAAACTGCCGAGACCGTCCACCTGACCAGCACCGTGCAGGGCGAGGGTCACGGCGTCGAGTGGGGCAGCATTGCCGATGGAATCCAGGAGCTCACCGGCCAGCTTGCGGTAGCAGTCTGAGCCGATGATCGATCCGGGAACGGCGATCGCGAAGCACAGCGGGACCGCCTCGATCCGCGCATCGGCGGCTGCCGTCAACATCCCGCCGATCTCGGTCGCCGTGCCGGAGTAGGCATCGACCAGTGCGTCACCGTGGTCGACCCGGAAGTCCGCCAGGTCCGCGTACCCCATCCACGAGGTCGCGAACGTATTGGTCTCCTGATACAGGCCACCGATCCCGATGCGCATCTCAGTCGGACCTCCGCAGGAGTCGCGCACCAACCACGACATACTGCGAGCGACCGTCGACCTCGGGCGCAGTGAACTCGTAGGGCAGGGATGAGGGGTCTTCCACATCGACGAACAACGGCCCGCTCAGATGCCGCAGGGTCAGCCGCGCCTCACGCGTGCCGCGCAGTTCGTCGTGCGAGACCAGGGTGATCGCGAGTCGATCGGATCCATCCGCGAGCCGTACGCTCGCCGCCTCACCGACCCGGCGATAGTCGCCGACAATCCCAGCCAGATCGGGCATGGGCAATCCCGGCTCGATGCTGCCGGGTGGGGTGGCATCGACACCGGCGACCTCGTGCAGCAGTCCGAAGGCGGCTTCGAAGTTGGCGCCCACGCCGGCCGAGGTGTTGACCAGCGATGCCACGGCGACCTTTCGGTCGGGGACGACGACCAGGAGAGCAGCAAAGCCCGCCGTGTCGCCCGCATGGGCAAGGATCAGATCAGGGCACTCATCCAGTAGGAACCAGCCGATCCCCTGCCCGCGGGTGAGTGACATCGGCTGGTCGGCGACATGGGATTGCATCAGTTTCACGGACGCGGCCGTCAGGATGCGCGCACCATCCGGCGCCTGTCCGAGGTCGCAGTGCAGGGCGGCGAAGGCCAGGAGGTCCTCCACGGAGCCGAAGCTTCGCGAGCCCGCCGGCGCCTGTGACCACGGCATGGTGGCCAGACGGGCCGGAGTCCAGCGCCCGGGTTCACCCACGTGGCCCACGGCGACCCGATGGCTGATGACATCATCGAGCACCGCCAGTGGCGTCTGCACGCCCAGAGGTTCCACGATGCGCTCAGTCAGCGCCCGGTGCCAGGGGAGCCCTGTCACCACCTCAATGATGCGTCCGGCCAAGACGAACCCGGTATTGCAGTAGGACCACCTGGCACCGGGTTCATGGATCAAGCCGAGCTGAGCCAGGCGCGGAATGATCAACGAGATGGCATCGTCCCCGCGGCCGGTGTCGAAGAAGCTGTCCCCTTCGATCCCGCTCGTGTGCGTGACCAGGGATCGGACCGTCACCGCCGTCAGATCAGGGTCACCGAGCAGTCGCAGGTCAGGCAGGTATGCCAGCACGGGGTCGTCAAGATCGACCCGACCCTGGTCGACGAGCTGCATGATGAGCGTTGCGGTGTACATCTTGGTGAGTGACCCGATCTGGAACAGGGTGTCGGTGGTGGCCAGGTCACCGGTGAACCAGTTGCGCAGTCCAGCTGCCGCGACGGTTCGACGGTCGCCATCGAGCACACCAACCGCGATGCCCGGCAGTCGATGACGGTGCACGAGGTCCTGGGCGAGCTCATCCAGCCGCTGCTGATCCATGCGCACTCCTCAGTTGCCCGCGTAGGTGGGGGGTCGTCCCTCATGGAAGGCCCGGGTGCCCTCACGGACGTCATCACTGCGCAGACAGCGCGCCGTGGCGGTGGCCTCGAGATCCATCGCGGTGCTGAGGCTGTGGTCGTAGGCACCTCGGATCAGTCGCATCGCCTGGCTCACCGACAGGGGTGCATTGGTGGCGACCCCGGCGGCGAACTCGTGGACGATGTGGTCGAAATCGTCCGGTGAGGCAAGGCGGTTGACCAGGCCCATGCGCTCGGCCTGCTCGGCCGAGAGCAACTCGGCCGTCATCATCAACTCAAGGGCCCGTGACAGCCCGATGATGCGCGGCAGCAGCCAGGTGATGCCGTTGGTCTGGAAGAGACCTCGGGCTGCTTCGACGAACCCAATTCGGGTATCTGAATGTGCGATGCGGACATCGCATGCCACGGCGAGCTCGGCGCCGGCCCCGACCGCGACGCCGTTCAGGGCAGCGATCGTCGGTCGTGGATGGTCCAGCAGTCGTGCGGTGACGCCTTGCATCGAGGCCAGGACGGCATGGATCTCCTCCTCGCCGAGCCCCGGGCCCGATTGGCCCTCGGGACGATCGAACCGGGCCGCGAGCTCATCCAGATCCTGGCCCGCACTGAAAGCCCGGCCGCGTCCGGTGATGACCACGACGCGCACCGTGGGATCAGCTGCGGAGCAATCCAGTGCCTGGGCGAGCTCCTCGAACGTTCGCTGACGTAGCGCGTTGAGGACCGCCGGACGATTCAGGGTGATGGTTGCGATGCCCTCAGCCACCACGTACTCCACGTCACGCCAGGGTTGCTCATGGTCGAAGGTCAAGGCGGCCAATCGATCCCAGTCCTGCAGGATCGCCGACTTGGCGACCTTTCCCGAGGACGTCATCGGCACCTCATCGAGCAGGACCACGTAGCGGGGAACCTTGAAGTCGGCCAGATGGGCACGGACGTGCTCTCGCACTGCCTTCGCCAGCTCCGGTGTTCGAGGAACACCAGCGGTGATCGCCAGCACGGCGGCGACCTCCTCGCCACGAACCTCGTCGGCAACCGGGATCACGGCAGCAGCCAGGACATCCTCGTGCGCCACCAGGATGTCCTCGACCTCGGCCGCGGCGATGTTCTCCCCTGAGCGCCGCACCATCTCCTTGAGTCGGCCGACAATGCGAAGGCGCCCATCGACTCCCTTGACGACCAGATCACCGGTGTGCAGCCAGCCATCCTGGATGACCCGCGCCGTCTCCTGGGGTCGTCGCCAATAGCCGAGCATCATCGGCTCACCCCAGACCTGGAGTTCGCCAGGTTCATCCACTCGCGCGGGAGTGCCGTCCGGGGTGAGGATACGGATGCGCTTGGAGGCAATGGGCTGACCGAGGTCACCGGTCCCGACGCTCTGCGTGTCGTTCGCCGGCACGATCAGGTCCACACCGGTCTCCGTCATGCCGAAGGCCTCTCGCCATGGGATGCCCCAGCGTGACTCCATCTCGGCGTGCAGCGACGGTGGGATGCCTGATGCCATCGCCAGGCGTACCCGATGCGTTGACTCCTCGACCGAAGGTTCCTGTCGCAGGAGCATGGTGGCCATCGCACCCATCAGGTAGAAGACGGTGACCTCGTGCTCCACCACAGACGCCCAGAAGCCCGATGCGGAGAAGCGCGGCAGGACGACCAGGGGCACGCCCGCGTGCAGGCACATCACCAGCGACCACTGCGGATCCATGTAGGTGAAGGCCTGAGCGGTGAGCACTACGTCGCCCGAGGTGAGTGCGAAGGCCTCGGCCGCGACGGCACCGATGGTGAGCCAATACCCCTGGGTCAGGATGCAGGCCTTGGGCATTCCGGTGGTTCCGGATGTGTACTGCAGGCTCAGCACGGTCGAGTCATCGACATCGATCTGCAATGCGGGGGGCTGGGTGGTGGAACACCGAGCCATCAGCTCCGATGCTGCGATGACCTGCGGCGGCATCGGCAGGAGGGCGGCGGCTCGGATGCAGTCGGCAGCGAGATCGTCGTCCACGACCGTGAGCACACACTGGGAATCCCCGAGGACATGCAGCAGGTCGGATTCGCGATAGGTCGGGTTGACTGGTACCAGGACCGCGCCGCATCGCGCGGCCGCGAAGAGCATCAGCGGCAGGGTCGGCGAGTTGCGCGCTTGGACGGCGACCCGGTCACCGGGCTGGATCCCAGCCTCCCTGAGGACTGCCGCGATGTCGCTCACGCATGCGTCGACGTCGCCGACCGTCCACCGGGTTCCATCCGTGAATCGCAGGAGTTCCGCATTCGGGTTCCCGGCGGCCCGGGACCGCAGGAGACCGTCCAGGCCGCCGTTCACGTCGCCCTCTCGATGGGAATGTCAATCCAGGAGCCCTGGGCGCCAGCGGTGATGGTCCAGGTGACCGGCTCATGGAGGGACACGGGTGCAAAGGTGTCCGCATCTGCTCCCGCGATCGCAATGCGCAGGCGCCATCCGGCGGGCACCAGCGCCGACAGTGGGAAGAGGGCGAGGTCGATGGCCTCGGCCCGACCCGGGGCCATCGGCAGACGTAGGGCCTGCGTGCACGGGTGGTAAGGACCGGTGGTGGCATAGGGAGCCGGACCCACGGCGCGATGCGACAGGCGCAGGACGCCTTCAGCGAGGTAGATAGCGCGTCCGATGGGATCGACGGCCTCCAGATACGCATGGAGGGCCCCGTCCGACGCCGTCGTGGCGAGGACCAGGTGCAGCACCGGGGTGCCCGTGATCGTGACCGGGTGCTGCAGTGACGGACTGTCCCAAACCAGGCAGCGCTTGTCGGCAGTCGCGCGATCCCCGTAGTGGACCGGTGCACCTTCTGCCTGGGTGAGCCAGCGATTGGCCAGACCACTCGATGCCTGTGGATCGACGGCGTAGTCGCACGTTGCCGGGTCGGGCACGTGTTCAAGCAGCCCGCCACCGGCATCAAGCCATCGTCGGTGCACCTCGACGCCGTCCGGCGGCCACACCGTCGTGACGTGCCAGGTGTCGGCCCCCACGGTGTAGTAGGTCAGGCTCCGGCCAGGCCCATTCGTGGTGACCTCGACCTGCCCGTGGCTGCCGCTGCTCAGGCGGCTGGCGAGCCAGGAGGCGACGTCGGCGCGCTGCTGCTCAACCGGTGGTTTCGCGGCGAGGCCTGCCTGGTGTCCGAAGGGTGAGGCGTCGAATCGACCGCCATGGGACCATGCCCCGATCACGCCGTGCTGCACCACCTCGGTGGAAGCGAAACGGGCGATCACCCCGGCCGCCGTCCCAGCGTCGTACCAACTCCCGACGTGCATGATCTCGGTGCCCGACTCCTGGGTGGCCTCACGTCGAGCGAAAGGAGCGCTCTGGGGGTAGCCGAGCCGTGCGGACGCCGCGTCGTCGTAGGCGGCAAGCTCGGTCACGAGTGGGAGCAGGTCAAGGTTGCCCAGGTGCTCACGGACCGCGAGGCCGACATCGCTCGGGTCGGCGACCGGCTTGGGGTGGCCGAACCACTCGCGCAACGCACGAGCTTCCTCGGGGCCGCTGGCAACCACCCCTGGATCGTCAAGATCGAGTGCCCGACTGGTTTGCGCCCAACTCGTCAGGAAGGTCCGCAACAGCACCCCGCCGGGCGCCGCCAGATGTGCCCATGGGTCGTAGTCGGCGAAGCGCGGGGCGACAGCGACGACTTCCGGACGTCTCAGACTGCCGATCAGTTCGGCCGTGTTCCCGTCATAGGAAACCCCGTGCGCACCAATACGGCCGTTGGACCAGTCCTGCGCCACCACCCACCGCACCAGCTGCTCAAGATCAGCGATCTCCTGCGCCGACCACGGGCCATCCCAGGTGCCAAAGGAGGCTCCGGTACCTCGCACGTCGCAGGTGACCAGCGCGAGCCCCACGCCGGTGAAGAGCCCTGCCTCCGCGAGGGGTGCAGCGTCATCCGCACCGCCGACAGCCGCGCGCCAGTACCGGGTGGCCCGGATCACCGCACCCACCCCCGCCTCCGGCAGGGCGTCGGGCAGCCACAGATCCGCTGCCAGCCGCGTGCCATCGGCCATGGCGACGTACGTCGAGTGCCCCTGCACCAGACCTCCTCTCGGTGGACCCTGAGTGCCCGGACGCTACTGAACGATCGATCGTTCGTCAATAGCGAACGATCGATCGTGTTCTCCCCTCGGACATGGCATGCTCTGCCCATGAGCAGCGCCCCAAGGAGTACCCAGCAACGAATCCACCTGGCCGCGCTCAGGCTGTTCGCCCACAAGGGCTATGCCGGCACCGGGATTCGCGAACTCGCCGACGAGGCCGGCCTGAGCCCGGCTTCGATCTACAACCACATCGGGAGCAAGGAGGACTTGCTGGCACGGATCATGATCGAAGGCAACGAACGCCTTGCTGCCACCACCGCCGCAGCGCTGCGCATGGTGTCGCGTCCCGAGGATCGCCTCGGCGTGCTCGCACAGGTGCACGTCTTCGTTCACGCGTCCTTCTCCCAGGAAGCGCGCGTCATCGATGCGGAGTTCCGTTCCCTCACCGGCGTCCATCGTGACCGGGTCCTGAAGCAGCGCGACGACTATGAGCAACTGTGGGCCCAGGCCCTCCAGGCAGGCACGGCATCGGGCTCGCTGAAGGTGGACGACCAGCACGTCACGCGTCTGGCCCTGTTGACGATGTGCACCGGTGTGGCTCACTGGTTCCGACCGGAGGGGCCCGATGACGCCTTCGCCATCAGCGTGGGCCACGCGGATCTGGTTCTGCTCTCCGTCCGGGCCTCACGCGGCCGACGCACCTTGCGTGCGACGGACCTGCCACTGCTGGATCGCGCCTGGTTCGATCTGGCCCTACCGGATCGCCCAGACCGGCCTATGCAATCGGTCGCCGGATGACACCGGCCACCCTGCCGGTCGACGGCGCTGTGCTGGTCGTCGCCCTTGTGATCCTTTCCATCCTGATCGTTGCTGTCCTAGCCGTATCCGCCTACGTTGCCTACGCCCGTTCCCGCTTCCGATCGCCGGGAACCGTCGATCGACCGGCCCAAGAACCCGCTTCAGTGCGCCGCATCGGGGAGTTCGACCTCCACGTTCGAGTCATCGGCCAGGACTGCGGAGCAACCGCCGTCCTCGTGGTTCACGGGGGCCCAGGTCACTCCCACCTGAGCTTCAAGCGAGCCTTCGACTTCCTCGCCGAGGATCGTCTCCTGGTGGAATACGACCAGCGGGGCTCGGGTCTGTCCCAGTGCCGCCAAGGCACGCGTCACTACACCGCAACACTGCTGGTCCACGAGATCGACGCCGTGCGCCGCGAGGTTCTCGATGCCGACAGGATCATCCTCATCGGCCACTCGGCCGGAGGTGCCCTGGCACAGCGCTATGCGATCACGTACCCGGAGCAGGTTGATCGACTCATCCTGGTCGGCAGCACGCTCGCCAATGGCGGACAGTCCCCCGGATGGCTGTGGCGGTGGGCTGGGCCAGCGCTGTACTCGATCCAACTGGGATTCCCACCAGCAGATGCGGATACCGCCGATGAGTGGTTCACGCGGCAAGTCCATCCCGATGAACTCAAGCGGCTGTACGACCCCTCACGCGTTGACATCCTGCAGGACTGCGGACCCAATACGTTCACCACCTGGCTCGCAGTCTCAAGCACGCTGGCCGGCGGAACCTTCGCTGACGAACTCGCACACCTGGACGTGCCCACCCTGATCGTCTTCGGTCCTGCCGACTCCGTCCATACGGGCAAACGGGCTGCGCAGCAGCTCCATTCGCTCATCCCACGGTCACGGCTGGCCGAGATCCCCCAGAGCGGTCATTGGCCGTTCGCGGAGAATCCCACCGCCTTCCAAGCGGTGATCCGTGAGTTCCTCGCCGAGCCGGCCGAACCGTTGCGACAATCCGACTGAATCCGCTCTACCTCGTCTTGATGTCTCCGGACGCCAGTGGGGGCGCCCAGGCTGAGAGGAGTTCGTACCCGATATGGGCTGCGGCGATCCCAGTGATCTCTGCATGGTCATAGGCAGGCGCCACCTCCACGATGTCGCCACCCACCAGGCGCAGTCCAGCCAGCCCCCGAAGGATGACCAGCAGTTGCCACGATGCGAGTCCGCCGGACTCAGGGGTGCCGGTTCCGGGCGCGTACGCCGGATCCAGCACGTCGATGTCGACCGAGACGTACACCGGCCGATCTCCCACCCTGCTGCGAATCCGCTCGATCACGGCGACGGGGCCCTCCAGGTGCACTTCATGCGCGCGAACGGTCATGAATCCCAACGCCCTGTCGGCGGTCATGTCCGCAGCTCCGTAGAGCCCCCCTCGGATCCCCACGTGGACACAACCCTGTGGATCCAGCAATCCCTCCTCGGCGGCACGGCGGAACGGCGTACCGTGCAGGTACGGCTGACCAAAATAGCTGTCCCAGGTATCCAGGTGTGCGTCGAAGTGGACGACACTGATGGGTCCGTGCCGGGCGTGCAAGGCGCGCAGCGATGGCAGGGCGATCGTGTGATCGCCGCCCAGAATGAGGACTCGTGGCGCGACAGTCAGGCACTCTCGCACGCCGGTCTCGATCGCGCTCAGGGCAGCGTCGATGTCGAACGGATTGCACGGGATGTCGCCGACGTCGGCTACTTGCTGGGCCAGGAACGGCCACGCATTCGCCTCCGGATTGAAGGGTCGAAGCAAACGCGAGGCCGCGCGGATGTGCGAAGGCCCGAAGCGTGCTCCGCTGCGATAACTGACGGTCGAGTCGAAGGGCACCCCGACGATGGCGACGTCGGCCGACGTCACCGCTTGGAGATCGGGAACCAGACCGAAGGTGGCGGGCGCACCATAGCGAGGCACCACCGTCGTGGCCACCTGCCCCACAACTCCATCCGCGATCACCCGAGGAGGAGTGAATGCATCACCCATGCCCATCCACCTTCGCCTCCCGTGATCGGCAGCCGGACCGCAACCTGAACTGGATCATTGACAGGTCATCCCCGTCAGGTTTATTGTGTCAAACATTGTTTTGCAAAGCAAGCAACTGACCGGAATCCCTGACTCAAGGCGGGCCCCGATGGCGACCTTGGACGCAATGTCCCACGAAGGTCATGAGCAGGTGCTCTACTGGAACGATCCTGCCGCCGGTCTTCGGGCGATCATCGCCATTCACAGCACGCTACTCGGCCCCGCACTCGGCGGCTGTCGTATGCACGACTACCGCACCGAAGCGGAAGCCCTCGCCGACGTCCTGCGGCTGTCACGCGGCATGACCTACAAGGCCGCGGCCGCGGGTGTGCCCCTCGGTGGCGGGAAGTCGGTGATCATCGGTGACCCCCGCCGAGACAAGTCCGACAGGCTGCTGCACTCCTTCGGTCGCTTCGTTGACACCCTCGGCGGCCGATACACCGCCTCCGAGGACGTCGGCACCAGCCAGGAGGACCTCGGCGTGATGCGCACCGAGTCTTCCTACATCAGTGAGGACTTCGATCCCGAGATCGGCGATATGAACTCCCTGACGGCTCTGGGCACCTTCGAAGGCATCCGCGCAAGTGTCGCCTTCGTCACCGGCAGCCCCGACGTGCAAGGGCTTCGCGTCGCCGTGCAAGGACTCGGTCACGTGGGTTGGCCGCTGTGTGAACTGCTGGCCGACGCCGGGTGCGAATTGATCGTGGCGGATGTTCTCACCGATCGCATGGGCGCGGCCGCAGAGGCCTTCGGTGCGCAACTGAGTGATCCAAGTGAGATTCTCCGGACCCCATGCGACATCCTTGCTCCATGCGCCATGGGCGGTGTCGTCAATGACTTTACGGTGGACGCGTTTGCCTGCCGCATCGTCGCAGGCTGCGCGAACAACGTGCTGAGCTCGCCTGACATCGGTGAGCGCCTGCATGGTCGCGGCATCCTCCTGGCCCCCGACTACGTCATCAACGGCGGTGGACTCATCGCGGAAGCCGCTCGCCTTGCCGGCGACAGCTTCGAGGTCGCACGCCACCGGGTTGAATCGGTCTACGGCAATGTCCTAGGCGTGCTCCAAGCCGCGCAGCGTGACAGCGTCTCACCGATGGTCGCGGCCGATCGGATTGCTGAGGGCGTCCTGATGGAGGCTGCGGTTCAACGCGAACGTTGAATGAGAGGAAACGACATGCCCACCTTGGAACTGCACGGCTTCGACGAGCGTGCCGGCGATCAGCTCGTGTCGCAGATGCGTCAGGTCTTGCAGGATCTTGCGTACTGCGAGGACATCGTCTTCGATCGGACCTATCCCGGCCAGGTGATTGGGTGGGATGGCTCCTGGCGCCCCTTCGTGCGGGTCTGCTCACGCCGTCAGGAAAAGATCGACGAGATCCGCACCCTGCTCAATCCCCTGTGTGATGTCGAGACACTGATGATCGGGTTCTTTCCCCAATCTCAGGAGTCGGTCGCTAACTCGGAGCAGGCGTGACGATCCACAGAACATGTGCACGTTGACGGAGCGACGGGTTTCGCCAGCTATGCGGGTCCGACGGAGTGAAGGTCAGCGAATCCCCTGCCCGCATGTCGACGACCGATCCAGAGAGGGTCACCTGAAGTCGTCCCGAAATGACATGCACAACCTCGGTGTCGGCGCGAAGGGAATACTCCTCAGCACCACTGCCCCCGCCTGGACCGATGATGGATTCAATCACCTGCAGGCGTGTCCGGGCCTGTGGTGTCAGGACGTACTCGTCCACATTCTGGCCACCGAAGTTGATCCGGCGACGCTGCTCACGTGGCACGAAGTCGGCCTTCGCTGGCTCGAAGAGTGCGCCGACGGGTACATCGAGTGCACCACACACACGCACCAGGGTAGCCACGGATGGATTGGCCTTGTCCCTCTCCACCAGGGACAGGAACCCCTTGGTGAGGCCGGTGCGCGCAGCCAGATCACTCACGGTCAACCCTGCGGCAATCCGACTGCGCCGCAGGCGCGCACCGATGCGGACCTCGTTATCGACGGGTGGGCCGTCGTCGACCATTGCTGCACCATATCGCTTGGTCAGGTGGCTCGCGGGCATCTGGCCGACCCAGCGGACACGTGAACGGATGGACAGGTGGACAGGGTGAACATTGAATCGACCATCATGTCCGGTGGCGAAGCGCTCGTGGCCGCCCTCCGTGCTGAGGGCATCTCGGTCATGTTCGGCATACCCGGTACGCACAACCTCCCGGTGTATCGCCACTTGTCAGCGAGCGGGATCCGCCACGTGACCCCTCGCCATGAGCAGGGTGGCGGCTATGCGGCGGACGGGTATGCACGAGTGAGTGGCCAACCCGGCATCATTCAGGCGACAACAGGTCCAGGCATTCTCAATGCCATCACGCCCCTGGCCACCGCTTGGGCCGACTCGATCCCTGTCGTCGCGATTTCCCCTTCGCTGCCCACTGGTGTGGAGGGCCATGACACCGGATACCTCCATGAGACGAAGGATCAGCACGGTGCCGTTGCCTGCGTCGTCGCCGGGAGCTATCGGCCACTGAGTCCCCAGGACGTCTATTCCAACGTGCGCGAAGCCATCGTGATGAGTCGCTCTGGACGGCCGCGTCCTCGGTACATCGGCGTTCCACTGGACGTTCTGGATGCGGTCGGCCATGTCCGACAACGGGAATGCATGCCTGCCACCGAGATCGCGATCGATCCAGCGGCGCTGGAACAGGCAGCTGCGCTCCTGGATTCAGCACGTCGTCCGGCGATCGTGACCGGTGGCGGGGCTCGCCTTGCTGCCGCCGAGGTACGAGCCCTGGCCGAGCACCTCGGGTCTGGAGTGCTGACAACAGTCAATGGCAAGGGGGTCCTGGACGAACATCACCCCCTGTCACTCGGGGCCAGCCTGCGTCTGGATGCAGCGAAGGAGTGGCTATCAGATGCTGACGTCGTGCTCGCGATCGGTACCGAACTTGGTGAGTCCGATACCTGGCAGCCGCGGCTGGACCTGCCGGGCAAGGTCATCCGAATCGACGTCGATGCAGACCAACTGCACCGCAATGTCCCCGGTACCGTTGTGATTCAGGCCGACGCCCAGCACGCCATTGCCGACCTACTGCTCGGCCTGCGAACCCAGGTGCGCAAACGTCCGGATCTCAGCGGGGTACGAACACGGATCGACTCCGAATCGCGCGTTGACGGCGCGGCATTCGTCCCACTGTGCTCCGCGCTGACCGATGTACTCGGCGAGGAGGGCATCCTCGCTGCCGACAGCACGATGGCGACCTACTTTGGCGTGGTGCACCTGCTTCACCTGACGTCACCGGGACGCCTGCTGTACCCGACGGGCTATGCAACCTTGGGGTACGCGCTTCCGGCAGGCATCGGCGCGAAGATCGCACGCCCTGACCTCCCGATCGTCGTCCTATCCGGTGACGGTGGCCTGATGTTCACCCTTGCGGAGATCGCCACCGCCGTGGAGTTGCAGCTGAGTCTTCCGATCGTGGTGGTCCGCAATGGTGGGTACGGCGAGATCAGGCGGCAGATGGTGGCCTCGGGGATCGACCCCGTGGGAGTCGACCTGCACACACCTGATCTACGATCGCTGGCTGCGGCATTCGGTGCTCACGCCCTCGTCGCCGCTGATCGGTCACAGTTGGTGGGAGCCATCCGGTCGGCATTCGAACGCAACCAGCCCACCATCATCGAGATTCCCCAGGATCTTGGGAACACCTGACGCTGCCGCGGCGAGAGTCATCTTGCCGCGGACACTCACCCGCCGCGACCAGACCAGTCCAGTCCAGCATCGCAGCGCTCAGCCGATCGGATTCGCGGCCTGACCATCCATGTACACGGCCACGATCTGCAGGTCACCGGTTGCCGGGTCCCCGTAGTTCACGTAGTAGCGCGGTAGGCCGAAGTCCGGTGGGGCAGTCGTCGCCTGCATGAGATTCACCGACTCCAGGGGCAGTTGGTCGGGGTACATGGCGGGGTTCCCCGCCCGGTAGTCGTCCGCCACCTTCAGTGCGGCCGCCAACTCCAGGCTTGGGGCCTGCACCCCGGTGCTCCCACCCCATGGCGAGAGGGTGACGGTCGCATCGTTGAAGCACAGGCCCGTGTAGGACAGTTGCAGGCTTGCCCCCGCCACTGGGTTGTCCGCGAGGCCCACCGTCATCGCGTAGGTGAGAACCGCTCGGGAAAGGCCCATCGGATCCTGCGCCGAGGCAGCGGTGGGCCCAGGTTCGGCGTTCAGGTCGAGTTCACGAGCCTGGGGTGCATCGAGGATCGTCGCCTCGCGGCCCGCGGCCCGGCTCGCCATCGCGGCAAGGTCGAGGGTGGCCACCTTGGCATCGCCGGCCTTCAGGATGGCTCCTGCGGTCCCGTCCCAGTCACAGGTACTGCTCCCGCCCGCCATTCGCCCAACTGATTCCGAACTCGACACCTGACCGGCACAACCGGCCACCAAGGTGGTACTGGCCATGATCACGCAGCCCAGGAGCACTGCTGCATTCCGCATGAGGTCCCTCCCTCTCCGGATTGGCGCACCCAGCCCGCACCTGGTGTCAGTCGCTCACCCATGCAGGCTACCAAGAGGTACCACGTGCATCCCTCGCGGTCGCATCAGATGAGGGCGCATCACCGGTGGCGTGATTGAAAACCGCGTGCCTTTCGCAGAGATCAACTGGCTCGCCGTCATCGTGGCGAGTGCGGTGTCACTCGTCATCGGATTCGCCTGGTTCAGCCCGAAGACCTTCTTCCCGGTCTGGTGGCGGGCAATGGGTCGTCGCGCGGACGAAGCCCCGGACTCAGGCCACTCCATGGCCGTCGTCTTCGGACTGACCCTCGCCGGGATCCTGGCCCAGGCCATCGTGCTCGCACTGGTGATCGAGCTCCTTCGTGCAAGTGGGCAGGATGGGACCTGGTGGGGAGGTGCTGCCACGGGTGCGCTGATGGGGGTTGGCTTCGCCGCTGCCGCCTCGCTCAGCCACCACCTGTTCGCCGGGTTCAGCCTGCGCGCGTGGGTGCTGGAGGTGGGGCAGGACATCGTCTGCCTGGCCGCCATGGGTGCTGTCCTGGGAGCCTGGGCCTGAAGGCCGTCGATCCGCGCTCTGCCTGCACCTTCAGGTGCGGTCCTCAGGTGGGTTCATTTGTCCCAGGTCCGGCACGGAGCCGGTTCGGATCTGCCAGCCACTGAAATCGAAGGGTGGCTTCAGCATCTCCAATGGCCCGACTGATGACTGGACGTTCATGAAACGTTCCCGCTCTCGTAACTGCGGGTGGTTCCATACGTCCGCCAGATCCCGCACGACGGCCCTCGCGACGTTGGCGCGGTCCAGCCCGGCACGCACCTCAGAAGGCGCCAATGTGGCGAATCGCTTCCTGATGAGGCTCTCCAGAGCCTCCACTCGCTCGATGCGCTGCGCGTTGGTGGCGAAGTCAGCACCGAAGACGTCATGGGCGTCATCCCAGAACTCGGCGACGAAGGCCCGCCATTCCGTGTCGTTCTGGACCGCGATGAGCACCACACTTGCGTCTTGCAAGGGGAAAGTTCCATAGGGGGCTATCCCGTGGTGGCGCCGTCCACTTCGGGGGGGCTGCCCCCCTCCGTAGACGGCCGCGTACATGGGTGCCGACAGCCACTCCGTCAGGCAGTCCAGCATCGACACGCAGACGGCGGTGCCACGACCCGTCGCCTGACGTCCAACGAGGGCGGCAAGAATGCTCATCGTCGCGTACATCGCGGCGCTGATGTCGGCGACCGGAAAGCCGACCTTGCTCATCTCGCTGTCACCCGTGACCGAGAATGCACCAGCCTCAGCTTGGATGGCCAGGTCATAGGCCTTGTCGTTCTCCTGGCTACCTCCATGCCCGTATCCACAGATGTCCACAGCGATCAGGGACGGATGGTTCAGAATCAGTCGCTCAGCATCAATCCGAAGGGAGCGGGCCGCTCGAGTGGAGAGATTCTGGACGAAGACATCGCATCCGGCAATGAACCCATCCAGACGCGAGCGGTCAGCAGGATCCTTCAGATCCAGAATGATCGATCGCTTGCCTCGATTGGCCCAGACGAAGTGCACTGAAAGCCCGTTCATCTTGCCGTCATAGGCTCGGGCGAAATCCCCTGACGGACTCTCGATCTTGAGCACCTCCGCACCCAGGTCAGCCAGGTGGCGGGTGGCGAGGGGTGCGGATATCGCCTGCTCGACCGACACGACCCTCAGTCCCGCCAAGGGTCCCCTTTGCTCAAGGGTCTTCACCGGCACTCGCCTGCACCTCCATTCCCTTCGTAGGACGATGACCCTTTTCCGTCAGACGATCCGTTGATGCTGTCGGACGATCAGTGGCGCGGGTAGTTGTTGCTCGTGTGTTGATCAAGGAGCGCCAACGCGGCCACATCGCGCTGGCCGAGCCCAGCGTCAATAGCTCGCTCAACCAATGCCGATGTGGTCTGTGTCAGGGGCATCGGTACACCATGCCGATCAGCGACGACCTTGATCATCTGGAGATCCTTGCTGGTCAGGTCCAAGGTGAAGGTGACCGGTGCTCCTTGCGGATCAAGGAACTGCTGTCGCCGATACAGGACCACTGGAGCCGCGGCCGCACTGGCCTCCAGGACGTCATAGGCAGCATCCGGCTGCACGCCGCAGGATTCCGCCAGGGCAAGTACCTCCGAGACGGCCTGAACCATGTTGAAGATCGCCGAGTTGATGGCCAGCTTCAGGCTGGCGCCACTGCCCGCAGGACCGACATGGATGGTTCGCTGACCCATCGCTCGCAGTATCGGCTCGATCCGCAGGTAATGATCCTCATCAGCCCCGACCATGATCGTCAAGGCCGCTGCTTGGGCCGCCGCCGTGCTCCCGGAGACTGGCGCATCCACCAGGGCGACACCGCCTTCGGCTGCGACTTCACGCAGTTCACGAGTGTCATCAGGCCCGGTGGTCCCCATGTCGACCACCACACTGCCGGGATGAGCTCCCTCGAGCAGCCCGTCCGCTCCGGTCAGGGCATTCTTGAGCACATTGCCGTCCGCGAGCATCGTGATCGCAACCGAGGCGTTCTGCATTGCGGCAGCTGGTGTCAGTGCCACCTCGACGCCGAGCTCATCGGCCAGCTGTCGAGCCTTGCTCTGGGTTCGGTTGAACACCGTGAGGGGATATCCCGCCGCCACGAGACTACGTGCCATCGGTTCACCCATGCGGCCCAGACCCAGAAAGGCAATCGATTCCAATTGAGCCCCAATCAGTCACAGAGAGTCGTGTCTCGAGGTTCGTAGCAGTAGCATCCTAATGCGAACGATTGCTGTCCACCCCTGATTGGCCCTTGGGTGGGTGGGATTGCACGGCCCGACCGAGTGAAGAGCACAGACTTGGGGACAGAACGCTGATGACGGTCACCTTCGGGGAATCAGATGCTGCGGGACCCATGGTTTCCGTCCCCGGCATCGGCACCCCCCTCACCCCGACCTCGTTCCTGCTGCGTGCCGCGCGCGTCCACCCGCTCAGGTTGGCCATCATAGATGGGGTGCGCTCATTCACGTACCGGGAGTTCGCCTCTCGTTCACGTCAGGGAGCGGGCATGCTGGCTCGCCTCGGTATCCAGGCCGGTGATCGGGTTGGCGTTCTCTGCAGCAACTCGGCCATGATGCTGGAGCTGCACCATGCCGTGCCGATGGCTGGCGGTGTCCTGGTGGCGTTGAATACCCGCCTGGCAGAGGAGGAACTCGCCTACATCCTGGAGCACTCAGGGTCTCGGATCCTCGCCGCGTCCCGCGAATTCGCAGACATTGGCAAGCGACTGAGCCGGCTACTTGGCCTGCCACTCATCCTGGAAGATGCCAAGGAACTCGGGGACGGGTCTCTGGACTACGAGGAGACCATCACCAGCTCGGTCGAGGCGGAGCCGGCCCGGGTGTCGGAGGGTTCACTGCTGGCCATCAACTACACCAGTGGCACGACGGGTCGCCCGAAGGGGGTCATGTACCACCATCGAGGCGCCTACCTGCAGGCGGTTGGGCGGATCTACCACGGCCAGCTTGACTCCAGCAGTGTGTACCTGTGGACACTGCCGATGTTTCACTGTAACGGCTGGTGTCACACCTGGGCACTGTCGGCGGCTGCCTCGACGCACATATGCCTGCGCACGATTGACCCAGAGCTCATCTGGCGGTACCTGAAGGAGCTCAACGTCAGTCACTTCAGTGCCGCGCCGACGGTTCTCACCATGATCGCCCAGTCGCCCGATGCGGCTGCGTTGCCGCAGCCCATTCGAGTCGACACCGGAGGTGCGCCACCCACGCCCATCCTGTTGTCCCGACTGGCCGATCTCAACATGTCCGTCACACATCTGTACGGCCTGACCGAGACCTTCGGACCGATCGGCATCAACGAGTGGAAGCTCGAGTGGGATCGGCTGCCCGGACCGGAGCAGGCGCGACTACGCGCGCGTCAGGGAGTGAGCAACGTCATCGCTGAACCGCTCAGGGTGATCGACTCCTCCGGGGTGGATGTCCCTGCGGACGGTGCGACTGTGGGTGAAATCGCCGCACACGGCAACACGGTGATGCTCGGCTACTTCCGTGATCCCGATGCCACGGCGAAGGCCTTCCTCGGTGACTGGTTCCTCACCGGGGACTTGGCAGTCATGCATCCGGACGGATATCTGGAGATCGTGGACCGCCGAAAGGACATCATCATCTCCGGAGGCGAGAACATCTCGTCGGTGGAGGTGGAGCGCGTCCTCGACGCCCATCCGGCGGTACTGGAGAGTGCCGTCATCGCCGTTCCCGACCCTCGGTGGGGCGAGGTGCCGCACGCCTTCATCTCGCTACGTGACGGGATGAGCGCCACTCCTGTCGAACTGGATACACATGTGCGCGCCCATCTCGCCGGATTCAAGGCGCCAAAGCAATACTTCTTCGGCCCTCTGCCCAAGACCGGCACCGGAAAGATCCGAAAGAACGTGCTTCGGGAATCCACGCACCCGGTCACCCTGGAGTCACCACGTGCGAGTCAGGAGCGCTCAAGCTCCTGACAGACCGCCTCCAGCAACCGGCCTGCCTCATCCAGCTGGAGGTGCTCAGGGTGAAAGGTCATTGTTACTGGACACAGGAGTGCCAGCCCCAGGCCATGCGCTTGCCCGTCAATTGGGAGGGCCACCGGCTGCACCCTTGGCGTTCCCACGGCAATATCAAGATCCACGCCACTGACCGGCTCCAGCGCCAAGGCAGCTACGTGCGGCATGCGAACGTACGTCAGTGAGACTCGTGGCTGCTCAGACTGCGCGATGTGGTGAGTGTCGGCCGTGCCACTCAGCACTTGCTGGATGCGCGTGTGCAGGTTCGAATCGCCTGCTTCGGAGCCGATGATCAAGGTGGAACGGGGCTTCACCGCGTCGAGCACACGCAGGAGCATGACTGCCCCCGATGAAGATCCGTGGCTGGGCGCTCCGAGTGCGGTCGATCTTGTCGCGCCAAATCCTGCCCTTTCATTGAGTGCCCTGCACGCGGCTCGAATGCACCTAGTGACGAACTCGGAGGTGTCAGTCAGCTCCGCATCCGAATCGAGGCGGAATGTTCGTTGAGACAGCCGCACCATCCGGGTCAACCGCGACCACGCCTGACCCTGTGGCGTGGAAGCGGGAGCGCCTTCCTTGGTTCGGGATGCCGATCCTGACAATCTCGCCCGGCGCACGTCCCCAACTCGAACTGGACGGCCCGACTCTTGGATGGCACTGAGATCGATCCCGAGACGGTTGGCGAGGGCGCGCGCCTTCGGCGAGGAACGAACCCGTGCATTCGCCGGATTGCGGTCATCAGTCTCGGTCAACACTGGTGTCCCCTTGCCTGTTCAGCGTCATCAATCGTTCAATGAGCACGTTGCTGTGCAGCGGGGAGGGCCGGGTCTGTCGCACCAACTCGACCCTCGCCTTCGCCACTCAGCGGGTCAGGACGCCGCCATTGACGTCCAAGGATGCGCCCGTGATGTAACTGGCATCGTCCGAGGAGAGGAAGAGCACTGCATTGGCAATGTCCTCCGGGTCACCGGCCCGCTTGAACGGGGTCTTGCCCCACTCGATATCCATCTCCTCAAAGGTGATACCGCGGTTGTCGGCCTCCGCGCGCAGGGCATCCTGGTGCATCGAGGTATTCACCATGCCTGGCGACACCGTGTTGACCGTGATCTTGCTGTCGGCAACCTCAAGTGCCAGGGAGGAGGCGAAGTTGATGACGGCCGCCTTGGATGAGTTGTAGGCCGCGAAGTACGCCACACCATGACGACCGTAGTACGAACCGATGATGACAATGCGCCCGTAGTTGTTCTTGCGCATGGCTGGCACCGCAGCCTTGCACATCAGGAACGGCCCCAGGATGTTCACACCGTGGACACGCAGGAACTCCTCCTGTGGGGTGTCTTCGACCAGGCCGGCCACCTGAACCACGCCGGCGATGTGGGCCAGGATGTCGAGTCGTCCGTAGTCAGCGACGATCTGTGCCACCAGAGCCTGGTCTTGCGCCTCCTGTGTGACGTCCACCGTCTGAGCGAAGCCCTTCAGACCTGGATTCTCCTTCTTGATCTCTTCGAAGGTCTGCACCACATCGGCCTTGACATCCGTCAAGATGAGAACGGCACCCTCCTTCGCGTACATCTCGGCGGTGCACCTCCCGATGCCCTGCGCGCCTCCGACGACGAGCACTACCTTGTCCTGGAACCTACCCATTACTCGCTCCTCACTCATCTCCTGCGACTCCACCATGGAGTCGATTCGCGTCTACTGTCTGTCGCTTGGACGTTCACCCTGGTCCGGTCGTGTTGTCGGTCAGGTTCGCAGGGTGAACGGATCACCGACTGGCTCATCACTGGTCTCGATCCAAATGGCCTTTGGCTCCGTGAACTCAAGGAATCCATCCATGCCGTTCTCCCGACCGAAGCCGCTCAGCTTGTTTCCACCGAAGGGGACGGCGAAGTTGAGTGCACGGTACGTGTTCACCCACACGGTTCCCGTTTCGATGGCCTCTGCCACCCGCATGCCCCTGCCGAGGTCGCGGGTCCAGACGCCGGCCGCCAGTCCGTACTCAGTGTCATTGGCCAGTGCGATCGCCTCTTCCTCCGTGGTGAAGCGGAGGATGGAAAGTACCGGTCCGAAAATCTCCTCACGGACCACCGGCATCGATGGATCCACGTCATCGATCACGGTTGGGGCCAAGAACCAACCCGGCTTGGGCACCGTGCCTGTTGGACCACCGGCGAGCACCCGAGCCCCGTTGTCCATCGCGTGCTCAACGCGGGATACGGCTCCTTCGAGGAGCTTGGTCTGCGCCATCGGACCCATCTCAGTCGCCGGGTCGATCGGGTCGCCGAGCCTGATCGACTTCGCTCGATCCACCACCCTGGCGACGAGGTCATTCGCGATTGCCTCATGCACCAACAGCCGCGAGCCCGCGACACAGGTCTGACCCGCCGCAGCGAAGATCCCCGCGATCACACCGTTGACGACCGATGGCACATCTACGTCGTCGAAGAAGATGTTCGCCGACTTCCCCCCGAGTTCCAAGGTCGTCGGCTTCAGGCCGTCCGCTGCGGCGTGTTGGACCAGACGTGCGGACTGGGGCCCGCCGGTGAACACGACCTTGCGTACCTTCGGGTGCCGAACAATCGCTTCCCCGACCTCACTTCCGAATCCGGATACCAGATTCAGGCAACCATCCGGTAGCCCGCACTCCTTGGCCAGGCGTCCGAACTCCAAGAGTGCCAGGGCATTGATCTCCGGCGGCTTCACCACCACGGTGTTCCCGGCCGCCAGTGCTGGTCCGATCGCCATGGAGGCCAGCAGCAGGGGTGAGTTGAAGGGGGGAATGATGCCGATCACGCCATAGGGCTGCCGTCTGGTGAAGATGCGCAACGATCGCCGGTCATGGGGAATCTCACGGCCTTCAAGGTGATATGCCATAGACGCGTAGTAGCGGTACCAGGCACGCAGGCCGATCATCTGACCGTGCACCTCGCGAATGACCTTTCCTGCGTCACGTGACTCCAGACGCGCCAGACTCTCGGCATTCTGGTGGATGGTCTCCCCCATCTGCCACAGGATCTCGGCGCGAGTCGTCGCGCCAGTCAGTCGCCAGCGCTGGAAGGCCTCGTGCGCAGCGGCCACGGCCGCATCCGCATCCTCCGCAGTGCCCTGTGCGATCCAGGCCCACGGCTCTCCGGTCATCGGATCAAGGGTCGGGATCGCCGCACCCTCGCGTGCGGGGATCTCGTGCCCGTTGATCCAGTGACCGTGGACGTGCATCACAGCCACAGCAGATGCTCTTCGAACCATCCGGCTGCTTGCTTTGCCGCGACCTCCAGCTTGTCACGATCGCTGTAGAGGGTCATGTGCGTGGTGTGTGGAAGAACATGCAGGCGCTTCTTGGCCGTTGGCAGTTCATTGTAGGCCCCGATCTCCAAGTCCCACAGCGTCAGGTCATCACCCTCCGCGACGATCATCAGCGTCGGGGTGTCATAGACACGGCGCGCGAAGGGAATGATGTCGTAGTTCATGAGGAGATCCACCGACTCCACGGTGCTGCTGTTCTGGTAGAGCGGCGCTTCGATTTCCTTGAGGGCCTTGAAGGTGTGGTAGGTCTCAGGGAAGGGCCAGGTGGACAGATCCTGGTCCGGCTCGGGCGTAGCGTGCGGGATGAAGAGTCTGTTGTCGGGGTTCTCGTACCGCGCAGAGCGATCTTCGAGAACCTTCGCGAACAGCTTGCGATAGCCCATGGTGCCGTGGACACGGCGCATGTTGCGGTAACCGTCCACGACGGGGATCTGACTCACGATCGCCTTGACCCGCGGGTCGATTGCCGCAAGGACGATCACATGACCACCCGAATACGAAATGCCCCAGGCACCCAGTCGATCGCTGTCAACATCTGACCGAGACACCAGGTAGCTCAGGGCATTCTCGTAGTCACGGATCTGCATCCACGGATCCAGATGCTGTCGAGGTGAGCCTTCGGAGACACCGAGATTGCGGTAGTCGAACACCAGTGCTCCGATGCCGCGAGACGCGAACTCCTGGGCGTAGTAGGGCATCACCAGTTCCCGCACGTAGCACCAGCCACCTGCCAGCACGACAGCCGGGTGTGGACCAGATCCCTCTGGTTTGAAGTACCAGCCACGTACCCGCACGCCTTCGCTGAGGAACTCGACCTCTTCCCTGTTCACCCATCTACCTTTCTGTGATTCTCAATGGATATCGGTTTGCTCGAGATTGACGCGCCTGGAGGCTTCGCGCTCCGTTGGTTGGCCTGACGTGTGCTGCGAGGGACCCTGCTACACCAGGACCATGCCGCCGTCGCACATGATGATCTGGCCGGTGAAGTAGTCCGACTCGCTGGAGGCCAGGAAGACGGCCATCGGTGCCAAGTCCTTGGGCGCCGCGGGCCTGGCGAGGAGGATCGCCTGGGAGAACTCCTGCATGGCCTGACCCTTTCGGCTACTCGCTCCGATCGCCATCAGGTCCTCGTCGAGCTTCTCCCACAAAGGCGTGTCCACGACACCAGGGGCGAAGCCATTGACCGTGATTCCGTGCGAGGCGAGTTCTCTCGCCGCCGACTGAGTGAGCATGATGACGGCGGCCTTGGAGGCGCAGTAGGGGGCAATATCCGGATAACCCTGCCGACCGGCGATTGACGAGGTGTTGATGATCTTCCCACCGGTCCCCTGCGCGATCATTCGCTTGGCGGCTTCCTGAGTGCCAATCAGCACGCCAAGACCATTGACTCGCATGATCGCGTTCCAGTTGTCTTCCGTGACGGTCAGGAACTTCATCGGCGAGTTGAATCCAGCGTTGTTGAACACAACGTCGAGTGATCCGAAACGCTCGATGGCGAAATCCATCATGCGTGAAACCTGGTCGCGCTCAGCGACGTCCACTTCGAAGGCAGCGACCTTGTGTCCCTGACCGCTCAGTTCATCCGCGAGTGCTGTTGCCTTCTGCAGATTGAGATCCGCGATGACAACGCTCGCCCCCTCCGCTGCCAGCGCACGGACGAATCCACCGCCGATACCCTGGGCGCCGCCGGTGACGACGACGACTTTGCCCTCTACCCGTCCAGTCATGACTCCTCCAATTCCTTCGTTGTCGTTCTGTCATAGGACCCGAAAACCGACTGCTGGATGCCTCCCGGTCCTGGAACCCGCCTCAAGCCGGAACGGCATCCTTGGTATCTCGCGTCGCTTTGAGGGTTCGCCTGAACGCCATCCGTTCAGACCATTGCCTTCGCTGGGGACTCTCCGTCAGGAACTCCACGCCCAGGACCAGGAGCAGTACCAGGCCTGTGGACAGATCCTGCACGTAGATCGCTGCACCCCTACTCGCGATCCCGGCGGAGAGGACGTTCAACGTCAGCGCACCGACAGCCACCCCGAACATCGTGCCCTTACCGCCGAACAGGCTGATGCCGCCGACCAGGGCCGCAGTGACGGCGATCAGCAGCAATCCCTCGAAGGAGAACGGGGCTGCCGACGCGGACTTGACCGACGCCAGGGCACCCGCAAGTGCCGCAAGGGAGCCACAGATGGCGAAGGAGATGATGATCGGTCGACGCGTGTTCACACCCGCCGCACGTGCCTCGTTGCGCGCACCCCCGAAGGCCATCATCTCCCGACCCCATCGACTGAAGCCGAAGAACAGCCCCAGCAGGACCAGGATCGTGATCGTCAGCAGACTGGTTGGGGAGAAGATCCACAACTTGACCTTGAGCAGATCTGACATACCGATCCGCTCCAGGGGCATGATCTCGGCGACCGGCGTCATTATGAAGGCGACACCGCGCATCAGGATGAGGGTGGCGATGGTGAAGACCAGGGAGTTGATTCCGGTTTTCGCGATGATCCATCCCTGGGCCAGCCCATAGACCAGACCCATGGTCGTGGCGATCAGCAGACATGGAATCAGGCCGAGCCCCGTGGTCCATACGGCGATGATTCCGGCGACCGCGGCCACCGATCCCACTGACAGATCCAACTCACCGACGAGCATCACCGCCGCGATGCCCGCCGCCACCAGGCCGTAGAAGGCGAAGTACTCCAGGATCGCGTAGATGTTGTCGAAGCCAGCGAAATTGGGCTGACCGATGGTGAAAACGACAAAGACGAGTACCAGCACGCCGATGCGCGCGCTGACAGCCGGCGTCAGGAACCGGTACGTCATCGTGCCCTCCTCGATTGAACCCAGTGGAATGCGATCACCGCGATGCCGACCACGGCTCCCGTGATCACCAGTCGAGTTCCCTCTTCGTACTGCGCCTGCAGCATGTAGTTCTCCAGGGTCGCGATGACGATGGCACCAAGCGCGGTCCGTAGCGTCGAGCCGGCCCCGCCCTGGATGGCCGTCCCGCCGACCAGGACCGCCGCAACGACTTGGATGTTGAAGCCCTGGAAGTTGAGCACCTTGGCCTGTCCCACCTGAGCGACGAGCAGGATGCCGCACAGGGCTGCGAAGACCGAGGCGATGACGAAGGACCACAGGATGATGCGTCCCACCCTGATACCGCTGGCCCTGGCGGTATCACGATTGGAGCCGACGAGCTTGACCATCCGCCCGAAGGTGGTCTTGTACAGGACGACCATGGTGATGGCCGTCAGGATCACGAAGATCCACACCTGGATCGGGACGCCCAGGGGCCTGGCGGTACCGAGGAAGTCCGCCACATCGGACCTTGCCTGAACGGTGCGGTTGTCGGTGATGACGTTGGCGATGCCGAAGATGGCGGCACCCGCACCCAGGGTCGTGATGATGGAGTTCAAGCCCAGGGCAACGAAAGCTCCCTGAACCGCACCGAGGACGAGGGCGGCTACGAGAACCACCAGGACGGCGGGCACGAGCGACCAGCCAGCGCCGAGCGCCATCGCGAACAGGATCGCCGACAGGATCGCCGTCTGTTGGGTCGACAGTGAGACGAAACTGCCTGACAGCGTGATGAACGTCATGCCGATGGCTGCGATGCCGATGAGCGCGGCAGCACGAACGATGGCGATGAAGTTGTCCGGCGTCAGGAACTGTGGTTGCGTGATGCCCCCGAGCACCAGGACGACGATGACGATCGCCAGCAGCGCAAGATTGAACCAGCGGGTGCGATTCATCGTGAAGCCCGGTGATGATTCCTGAACCATCGTTGCCATAACGCGTCCCTCCCTCGTCGTCGCCCGCTAGGCCTGTCGGGTCACATCGAGCATCATCTGAGATTCGGATATCTCAGAGACGGGAGCAACCCTGACCTGCCTGCCTCGGTAGAAGGTAGCCACGGTGTCAGCCAACCCGTGTACCTCGGCCAAGTCACTCGAGGCGAAGACGATGGCCAGTCCTTCATCGGCAAGGGCTCGCAGGGTGCGATAGATCTCAGCACGGGCACCGACGTCCACGCCGCGGGTCGGTTCCTCCAACAGCAGGACCTTCGGGCTGATGGACAGCCACTTTCCCACTGCCACCTTCTGCTGATTGCCGCCGGAGAGATTCCCCGCGTCGCCGTTCAGACGAGCGGCATCGAAAGCGAACTTGTCTGACACCGAGCGGCCGAGATTGCGTTCACGCTTCGCCGAAAGCCATCCGCCAGTGCTCACGGTCGGCAATGCGGGGGATGAGATGTTCTTGATCACCGACTGCAGGGCGAAGATGCCGTCCCGCTTCCGATCGTCCGAGCAGTAGCCGACACCCATGGACTTGGCCTTCTGAAGGCTGGCACCGGTGACATCGACACCGTCCAAGCGCACCGTTCCACTGGAGGTGAAGCCGATGCCAACCACGCTGCGCAACAGGGTTGGCGCCCCGGATCCGAGCTGCCCGGCCAATCCGACGATCTCTCCCTGCCGGGCCGTTATTGAGGCGGGTGCTACCAGGCCAGGGGTCTCGAGGTCTGTCACCTCGAGTCTCACGGGACCGAAATGAGAAGTCCGCCCCGGATACATGTCACCCAGGTGACGTCCGAGCATTCGTTCGATCAGCGAATCGATCGTGAGGTCACTGACCAGCACCGGATCGAGGCTTCTTCCGTTCCGGAAGATGGTCGCACGATCGGCGATCTCGAAGACCTCACCCAGTCGATGGGTGACGTAGATGACGGTTCGGCCACTACCGGTCAGGTTCTTGACGACCTTCAGGACCCGCTGGATCTCCACATCCGAGAGCGCAGCCGTCGGCTCGTCGAGGATGAGAATCTCAGCGTTGCGGCCCAGGAGTCGAGCGATCTCGATCAACTGCATCTCGCCGACCGACAGCGAGGACACGAATCGCCTTGGGTCAAGGTCCGCCAAGCCGACCTGTTCCAGGAGTGGCCGAGCCAGGTCGCGCAGCTTTCGACCGGTCCACGCTCCCTTGACGTCGGTGCCTCCGATGAACAGGTTCTCCGCAACCGTGAGATTCGGTACCAGGCTCAACTCCTGCTGGACGACCGCGATCCCAGCCTCGCGCGCCAGATGGGGGCTACCAAGATTCGTCGTCACTCCGCGAAGGGTGATGGAGCCGGAATCCGGGCTCACCAGACCGGAGAGCACCTTGACCAGGGTGGACTTGCCAGCGCCGTTCTCTCCGAGCAGGGCCATGACCTCACCCGACTTCAGTTCGAAGTTGACGTCAACCAAGGCCTTGACCGAGCCGTAGCTCTTGGAAATGTCGGTCATGTCCAGCAGCACATCGCCAGAAGCACTCATGGTGCGCGCCCTCTCAACCGATCAGCTCTCGCCGTGGTAGCTGTTGTTCCTGCATCTGTTCCGGATGGTGTGTCAAGTGGATCTGCGTTGGGGCGCGAGAGTAACTCCTCGCGCCCCAACGCAGCAGCGAAATGCTTATGCTCCTAGTAGGTGCACAGATTGCGCATGTTGTCGCCCCACAGGACGGTGTTGTCCAGCAAGTCGGTGTTGGCCGCCTTGTCCGAGGAGAACACCACGCCCGGGTTCGGGATGTAGTTGAACTTGAACGGCGCAGCAGCGGTCGAGGGGAACTCGGCCGCGTTGTCCGGTCGATCCTCGCCATCCTGAAGCGTCCCGCCATTGGCGAAGTAGCGAGCCACGGCAAGGGTCACCACATTGCCCTCAAGGCGGGCGGCCTGAAGACCCGAGCCGTACTGCTTGCCATCTTCGAGGGCACTCAGGTCACCGTGGCAGGTGCCACCGACGACATACACGTCCTTGCCGGGCTGAAGCCCCGCCTCCTCAAGTGCCTTGATGGCACCTGCAGCCAGTGCATCGTTGTGTGCGTACACGAAATCAATGCCCTTTGCCTTGTTGGCAGCAACCAACTGGGACATGGTGTTGTAGCCAGCCTCATTGTCGAAGCCTGCGTACTCAGAGGCCAGGACATTGAACGGCATCGCCTTGGTGGCATCGTTGAAGCCGGCGGAGCGCGCCACCGACGCCTGATAGCCAGGGGCGAACATGAGCTCGATGAGGTTGCCCTCGGGCGAGTTCAACGTGTTGCCCGCGGCCTGAGACGCCTCACGTGCTCCGAGCATCAGTTCCCCGGAGACCTGGCCGTTCAGGTAGTCGTCCACGCCCGCGTACATCGTCATGAAGGGCATGGCGTCCTCCGGCGGCGGCTGGTTCGCGACCACGGTGGGCACGCCCGTCTGGCTCAGTGCCCGCAGCGATGCAACACCCGCCTTGGAGTCGGCCGGCCAGAACACGTAGATATCCGGCTTGGTCCCGCTTGCGATGGCCTGCTGAACCTGCAGATCCTGCTCAGCCTGGTCGAAGTTGTTCTCGACCACGGTGACCTTGAAGTTCAGGTCCTGCGCCACCTGCTCCAGACCACGCCGCCATTCAGCGAGGTAGTTGTTGGACGTCGACGGCATCAGCACCGAGATCGACTTGCCACCACCGTCGAGCGAAACCGCCCCTGCACCGGCATCGGCCGGAGCCGATGACGCCGGAGCCGCGGATGCGGCCGGCTCCGAGGCAGCCGGCGCAGAACTCGCCGTGCTTGAGGTGCTCGTGCCGCTGCAGGCAGCGACAAGGCTGGCTGCAGCGATGATGGCCGCGCCCAGCCATAGTTTCGAATTACGCATTCATCTCTCCATCCTTGTGACAATCGGAGGGGATGACCCGCCGATGGGCAATCGGAAGGTATCCCAATTCCAAACGATTGTGGTGAATTTTGGTCAAAGGGTGGTAACGATTGGATAACCTGGACAAACAGGGCGTCATGAATGGAGCCCGGTACCGGCAATCGTTCTGAGGAGTTCCCGTGACCTTCATCCCCTACTTTCACGTCGGTTTCCTGGTAGACGACCTAGATCTGGCGATGGAGAGCTTCGGCTCGACCTTCGGCGTGACCTTCACCGTGCCGAACCTCGCACCGGTTCGATGGTGGCGACCCGATACTCCTGAGGAGATGCTCCAACTGAAGGTGGCCTACAGCCGCCAGGGTCCGCCCTATGTCGAGCTCATCCAGTCCCACGAGAGCGGCATGTTCGCCTCATCCCAGGGTGAGGGCTTTCATCACATCGGGGCCTGGGAGGCCGACTGCGAATCCCGCCAGGCCGAACTCATCCGGAGCGGCATCACGCCGGTCGGGACCCAGTACACGGAGGAGGACAAGATCATCGTGTCCTACTTCGATCCGGAGAAACTGCACGGCGTCATGCTCGAAATCGTCGACGAGGGCAGGAAGCCCGTGATGGAGCGATGGTGGGCGGGCGATCCTGGGTGATCGTCAATCCAGGATTGCCCTATCCCTCCACCATGCTCCGTGCGATCGACACTGCCTGCGCCACCGACGGGAGTACTTCTTCTTCCAGATGGGCAGCGAAGGGCAGTGGAACGCAGGCGGCCGCAAGTCGCTTGACGGGTGCATCGAGGTCGTAGAAGCCCTCGTCGGCGACGATCGAGGCAAGGGTTCCGCCCCAGCCACCCTGGAACGGGTTCTCTTCGACGATCAAGATTCGGCTCGTCTTCGCCACGGACGCCAGAACGGTCGCGGCATCCAGCGGTATCAAGCACCGCAGGTCGATCACCTCGGCCGACACACCTGCCGCCGCAAGCTGCTCCGCCGCCTCGAGCACGAGCGGCATCGACCAGGCGAGGCCAACCAGGGTGATGTCGTTTCCTGTGCGCGCGATGTGAGCCTGGCCCAGTGGGACGATGTGGTTCTCCGGCGGCTGTGGGCCCTTGCTGGCGAACAGCGCCTTGTGCTCGAAGAAGATGACCGGATCTTCGCTCCTGATCGCGCTCACCATGAGACCGATCACATCAGCGGGGTTGGAGGGCGCGGCGACCACGAGTCCACGCACGGCGAAGGCCCAGTTCTCCACCGCCTGGGAGTGTTGGGCGCCGAATCCCAGGCCTCCACCATTCGCCGTGCGAACGACCATGGGCACCGTCACCTGCCCACCGGTCATGTACCGCACCTTGGGCATCTCATTGGCGATGAAGTCCCAGCAACAGGCCAGGAAGTCGGAGAACATGATCTCGGCAACGGGACGCATCCCGGTCATCGCAGCACCCATGGCTGCGCCGACGATCGCCTGCTCGCTGATCGGCGTGTCCCAGATCCGCTCGGGCCCGAACTCTGCGAAGAGCCCGGTCGTGGTCTTGAACACCCCCTCCGCGGCTCCGATGTCCTCGCCCAGGCAGACGACGCGTGGGTCCCGGCGCATTTCCCTGGCGATACCCTCTGCAACGGCACCCCGATAGGTGATCAGGTCCTCCACCGTGAACCTCCATCCGCCCACACATCCGTGTAGGCCTCACTGGGAGGGCTCAGCGGCGCGTCCTTGGCCGCTTGAATCGCCTCCTCCACTCGTAACCTGGCCCGCTGCTCGACCTCGTCGATCTGGGTCTGGGCAGTACCCATCGCCAGGATTCGTTCGGTCGCGATCTTCAACGGGTCCCGAATCAACCATTCCTCAAGTTCACCCTCCGGTCGGTACTTGGCCGGATCGGTACGCGAATGGCCGTAGTGCCGATAGGTGAGGCACTCGATGATGCTCGGCCCCTGGCCATTCCTGGCCCGCTCGGCCGATTCCGCAACGGCATCGCGGACCTTGACCACATCATTGCCGTCGATGACGATCCGTTCGAGTGAGTATGCGTGCGCACGGTCTGCTGCCGGATGCGCAACAGCTGTCACTGAGCTGATCGGGGTGTACTCCATGTACAGGTTGTTCTCGCAGATGAACAGGACCGGCAGCTTCCATACCGCGGCGAGGTTGATCGCCTCGTGGAAGGCACCGATATTCGTCGCACCGTCGCCGAAGAAGGCCACTGACACCTGGCCGGACTTCCGCAGCAGGGCGGACCAGGCAGAACCCGCTGCCATCGGAAGGTGGGAGCCGATGATGGCGTACGAGCCCATCATGTTCGTGCTCGCGCTCGTGAGGTGCATGGAACCGCCCTTGCCCTCGCAGGAGCCGGTGGACTTGCTCATCAACTCGGCGAGGCATGCCTGGGCCGAAAGACCCCTGGCCATGGCGTGATGGTGACCTCGGTAGGTGGCCCATACGTAGTCATCTGGTCGCAGGGCCGCGCTGGTTCCCACCGCAACGGCCTCGTGGCCAGCGGCCAAATGAGTGGTGCCCTTCACCAGACCACTCATGAAGAGGTCGTATGCAGCCTTCTCCGTCAACCTGATCTCGAACATCTGCTCGTACCAGCCAAGGAGGTCCTGCACCTGGATATCGGTCACCTCATCCTCCGCTTCCATCATTCGAGCCTTGCCGGCTGATCCGGATTGTCATGGTGCCGAACCGGCGACGGCATCGACCAGTGCGTTCGTGGCGGCGAACACCTCCGCGAGAGACTCCTGCAGGGGTCTGGCTCGATGGTCGCTCGAGATGATCTCAACACCCCAGGGGCCGGTCCAACCAGTACCGACCACAGCCATGATCAAGCCCTCCAGATCGAACTCACCGCTCCCCGGAAGCCGGCGATTGTTCACCGTGTCCGCATACGGATCATCATCCTGCGGCAGGAGGGATCCGTCATCGAGTTCCACCCCAGCGATCAACTCAGCAGGTAACTCCGCGATCTCGGCGAGTGAGGTGGAGGATCGTGCGACATGCCATGAGTCGATCATGATCTTCGCCCGCGGATGACCTGATGCCTCGGCAAGTTCACGGGCTGCCGGCAGATCCGGAACATTCGAGAACGGCAGGAACTCGATGGCGATGCAGGTACCTGCATCGCTC